>Ga0265593_1000152_pt1 | contig 47164 bp, 40 predicted proteins | sample saktaG_8_FD_190136 | JGI IMG/M metagenome (GOLD analysis project Ga0265593, IMG submission 190136) | Saline water microbial communities from Sakinaw Lake, British Columbia, Canada - sak_2011_5_24_36m | ecosystem: Environmental > Aquatic > Non-marine Saline and Alkaline > Saline ... | reverse complement strand
ACAGGCAGTTCAAAAAAAGAAGCGGTTGGGACCGACTGTGTTTGCTTCAGAGTGAAGGCGACGGTATCTCCCGTTTGTATCCAGTTTACCTGGTACTGCGGATAGCCTTCTCCCGTAAACCATTCATTGAAATACCAGCCCAGGTCATGCCCGTAAGAACTTTCGAAGTGGGCTATCAGATCGTCGGTGCGGGCAAATCCATAAGCCAGGCTGAAGTCGTCGAGATAGTTGTTGAGCGCGGCAAAAAACACCGAATCTCCCGTGATGCACCTTAGCTGATGCAGTATCATCCCGCCTTTCGCATAGGAGAGCCGGGGATCGAAGATCCTGTCGATATTCGTTGTATCGGCGCAATAAACACTACCTCCCGCTTCCCTGGTGATCTTTTTAATCCGGTCTTCCCTGAACCTCACAAACAGGTCAGTTTCAAGAAATTCATAACAGAGGGCCGTGAGATATGTCGCAGTTCCCTCGTTCAGCCATATATCGGTCCAGCTTCCGCAGGTCACCTTATCGCCGAACCAGCTGTGCGCAAGCTCGTGAGCAATAAGCTCGAACTGGAAGTTCGTCACGAAGGTCATGGTCTGGTGTTCCATGCCCCCTCCCCAGCCGAACTGTGCATGCCCGTATTTCTCCCTCTGAAACGGATAAATTCCGAAGAGCGAATCAAACAGCTGTATCATCGGAATAATGAGCCTGGTCTCCAGAACGGCCGTTGCGGAGTCTTCGGGATAAACAAAATTGACCACTTCCAGAGTATCCCCCTGGAAAGGCACCTGGTGATCATACCGCACATAGTTTGTAACAGCAATCCCTACAAGATAGGCGGCGATGGGGTAACGGTGCTTCCAGTGATATATGGTATTTGTGCCGGCCACTTCCGCCGAAACAAGGATCCCGTTACTTGCTGTTTTGTAGGCTGATGGAGTGCTGATATAAATATCTATGGAATCGGCCTTGTCGGTCAGACCATTTTTGCATGGCCACCAGTTGCTCGACCCGTAAGGTTCCGATAAGGTCCAGAGTATGGGGGCCCCGTTGTGAGTACCGGTTTCGAAAGTTCCGAACCCGTCGCTCGGAGGAACCCCGTTATAATAAACAGTAACCGAATCCAAAACATTTTGAGCCCTGGGAGATGAAAATTTAAGCACGAGCTGATCCGATGCCTGATAATATGTACTGAAAGGAAAACCATGGTATACAACCGTACCTGCCAACAAAGTCTGGTACATATCGAGGACCAGTGAATCGAAACCAGCCTGCTTCGGGATAAAATAAACAGTGACCCTTCCCGTGATCTCCCGAACTGCCGGATCGATAATCCAGAAACAATTATAATATGGAACACTGTATGCGGATGTGGCGGTACCTGATGCCCTGCTTAATTCGATTCGGCCCGCTCTTCGGTCGCCCCTGGCGATGGCATTGAGATCATCGGGGTTGAAGGTGACCTGGGCAAATAAAACGCCCTGGAAGAAAAAGATGATGGCGATTAATATTTGTTTCAAAAAACTGATCATCTCAATAATTTTACCTGGTGTCGTATTCGGCTTTTAATTTTGAAGGGGAAAGCCTGTTCTGCATACTCACTTGAATCCCTCAGCAGGTTTACCCCCATAGAATGACTGGAACCAGGTAAAATCAATCTGGCTGAGTATCTTGCTGAAATTGGTTTCCGCAACAGAGTATAAAGACTTGTGTTTTTCGAAAAATTCATGAAATCTTGTTTCAACATAAAACCTGTTCAAAAGCTTGATAAATTTTCAGCTTCCTTCTTTCCCCAACGTTTCTTAAGGCTGTTCGGCTCCAGGCTAACCTTGAACCTTATGCTGTCGGCGATCACTATGTTGGCGGCCATTGACATCACCGCATCAAATGATACCCCGTTTTTTTTCCTGAGATTCTGTACATATTGTTCAAGCTCACCTTGCCTGAAAGGCGCAAACCAGGTATCAACATCTTTCATATAACCCGGGATCGCATTTCCAGCGGACAAGGACAATGTGTAAAAGTACGAAAAAGCCTTGCAGGATTTTATTGAAATTTTTAGAATTTCCATATCACTTTTCCATATAAGCCGGATTAAGAGTTAAAGAATTATGAATAGCAAGAACGAGATGATGGTTCCAGCAGAAGTGATCATGAGCAAAATCTATATGATTCGAAAAATGAAAGTAATGCTTGATATGGATTTAGCCCTGCTCTATGGAGTTGAGACTAAACAACTGAAAAGAGCTGTAAGTCGTAATATTGATCGATCCCCGTCAGATTTTATGTTCAGACTATCAACTAAAGAATTTGAGAACTTGAGGTGCCAGATTGGCACCTCAAGTTGGGGTGGAGTCCGATACAATCCAATGGCATTTACAGAGCAGGGAGTTGCTATGTTATCAAGCGTTTTAAATAGTTACAGAGCTATTCTTGTAAACATTCAGATCCTTCGGATTTTCACCCGAATGAGAGAACTGCTGTTGGCTCATAAAGATATCATTGAGAAGCTTACTCTGATGGAGCATAAACTTGCAAATCATGACGATAATATCTTGCTGATCTTCGAATACTTAAAACAACTTGATCAAGCTAAACAGCAACAGGATGAACAGTCAAAACGAAAAATGATCGGGTTTAGCCGGCAAAATGAATGATTGCCCTCGTTTATTTCTCCGCAATCACCAGCATCTTGCATCCCTTTTCGAATTGCAATTCCTTCTCAATGAAATCGGATTCTCCCATATTTTCTTGCTCGAAAACTTCCTCAGGTGAAAACCGAAGTCGGAAAACTTCTATTAGAATGGCAAATTGGTCTCAAAAGAGGGATCTTTTGTTTGGATTCTTCCCAGCTAATCACGTTTTTTGGGTTCTTCTCATAGTCTTCCAAACGCTGGTCGATTAATTCTTTATGTTCTGAGGTTAGTTCGAAACTTTTGGTATTGCCAAAGTAATCCTGAAGTATTGAGCACCCATTCCCCATGGCATCAGTGGCGATCATGACAGTAAGGACGAACGCCTTTCAGTCCGTTCTGAATTGAATGCGCTGTTGAACTATTTTTTTACACTATAAGTCTTAGGATCCACGGCCTTTACGCTCCACATTTTAAGGAAACGTTCGACTTTGGTTGTGTCGTAGCCTTTGACCGTGGCACTGGGGTATTCGAAACCGTCGGAATCAACGGTATTGAGGCGGTTGCCTTTACCATCCAGGATAACGAAAACAGGGAAGCCGAAACGGTTAGGGTACTGGTATCCGGCAAACAGGTTCATGTCGCGTTTGTCTTTATCCTTTGTGGCAGGGACATTCACCAGAAGGTAAACATAATTGGCCTTCATCAGGGAATCAAGCTTAGGATACCCTGTGACCAGCGCATGAAACCTCAAACACCAGGGGCACCAGTTGCCTCCAAACTGCATCATCACATGCTTGTTCTCTTTTGAAGCCTGTTCAACGGCCTTTTTGATATCGGCCCGGGCATCCTGTTTCTCATTATAGGGTTTTACGGGCTGCTGGGCAAACACCATCAGCAATCCGAAAGTGAATGCTAGTGTCAGGATCAGTTTTTTCATAAATTTGCTGTTTATTTATTAACAATGGCGGATCAAAGGTAAGAAAAACTCTTCTTAACTCTGGTTTTTGAAACTTCTTCTTTCTATGACCCCCAACCCCTAATCCCTAACCCCTACCTAATCCCCAATCCCTAACCCCCACCCCCCGATGAAACGATTTTTCCTCTGCTTACTACTCCCGCTGCTTTTCAATTGTACTGCCCCTGCACAAAACACCGGGCAAAAAAATGATCTTCCGACCCAGGTTCAGGCTCCGTTGCAGAATGCCCTGGACAAAAGCCCTGCTCAGGCTCCCTCTCAGCAAGCCCTGGACAAAAGCACTGCCCCGGCTTCAGATCAGAAAGCGCCTGAAAAGAAACCTCTGTTCGGTATCGCCTTTTCGGGCTATGTGAAAACCGATATTTTCTTTGATACCAGGCAAACGATTTCGCTTCGTGACGGGCATTTCCTGCTTTTTCCGGAACCTCAAAAGCAGGATGCCGACGGTGTGGATATCAACGCGAAAGCAGCCTATAACATACTTAGTATCCAGACCCGCCTTTGTGGATCGGTTTGGGGCCCGGATGCCATTGGCGCGAAGACATCAGCATACATTGAAGCGGAATTTTTCGGCAATATAAACCCGAATATCAACACTTTCAGATTACGCCATGCCTGGATCAAGCTGAACTGGCCCCGAACCGAACTCCTGGTAGGTCAATGGTGGCACCCGATGTTCGTCCCGGAATGTGCCCCTGCAACAGTGTCGTTCAACACGGGTGCGCCTTTCGTGGTATTCTCACGCAATCCGCAGATACGGGTAACGCAACATTTCGGGAAATTCAGCCTGGCACTTACGATGCTTTCGCAGGTTGACTTCATGAGCGACGGTCCGGAGGGGACCAATACCAAGTATATCCGCAATTCGGTGATCCCCGAATCGGATCTTCAATTCCAGTTCGTCACGGCAAACCCGGCCAAAGGAACAGAGTTTTTATGCGGCTTCGGGATAAACTGGCAGATGCTCACCCCCAGGCTTTCTTCGACTATTACTATCAGTGCCGCCTACGATACGGTCATCGACGGGAAAGTGTTCCATCATGACGCAGTGATTTCCACTTACAAAACAGACGTAAAAACAATGGCCATGGCGTATAACGCCTATGCAAAGCTGAGGCTGAAGAACGTGACATTCAAGATCGGCGGGGAATACGGAGGGAATAACAACGCTTATACCATGCTGGGCGGTTACGTGGTGAAATCGGTGACCGATCCCACCCGCGGCTTCGTCGATTACGCGAACATACGATCCTTCGCCGCCTGGGCTGAATTCCATACCAATGCCATCCGCTGGCAGCCCGGACTATTCATCGCTTACGGCAAAAACCTCGGGGCAGGAGAAATGGTAAAAGGACCATATTACACCCGCGGAGGCAACATCGATTACGCTTACCGCATCTCGCCCAGGCTCATCTTCAACGCCAACAGATTCAGGCTGGCCGGGGAACTTGAATATACCGTTGCAGCATACGGGACAACAAACGAAAAAGGTTTTGTGAGCAATCCTTGTGAAGTGGGCAACCTCAGGTTCCTGATCGGGGTGTATTACTTTTTTTAAGAGATCATGAATGCGCGTTCCATATAGTCTGTCTCACTTTTATTGATGCCGAGCCCCTTCGCTGTTTTTTTCCAATCCCTGACAGCTGTAGTGACCTCATCAATAATCCGTTCTGTTTCGGTTTTTGATAGCTGAAAGTATTCACCCACACTTCTGGCAAGATCCAGATCCAGTGCATTATTATCCATATCGATATTCAATGCCAATCCTTTTTTATCAACCGAAGGATTCAGATCAAAAGCAGGAGATAACATCCAGCCCTTGTGATGAATAATAAATCCGTGGTTGCGCAGATGATCATCGGTGTTCGAAATGGCCATATTAAATACAATCCTGCGCCAGAGCTGATGAAGGTTCTCTTTAACCTCGCTGCACGAGAACTGAATAAATTCTGCAATGTCGAGATAGCTTGCAAACCGGTCCTTCAGAATCTCCTCTGTATAACCGGTCATGGTCATTGCTGAAGCAAAATGAATACGATCTGAGCCCTCGCGATCAAATCGCCTGGTAAAAAAAGTATGATACTTACCTGCAATTTTTTCAATCTTACAGGGAGCCATGTTGATCCCGCTTTTCACAGCCAGCCGGTATGCCAGATATTCCCATGCAGCTATATCAAAAGTGTCATTTTTTGACGGGAACTTTGCAATCCATGGATGACCGCTATCATCCAGTATATTAGCCTTTGGCCTTGCTCCACCCAAAGACGAACCCGGTGCGATCAGTACATCTATCCATTGGTTGGTGGTACTGATATCGTCCGACAACTCCAATTCTTTTGCACTATACTGCAATTCCTTTATTCTCGCCCAGGGAGGTGTTGGGTACTGCGGATCAGAATCGAGAAACGGGCCATCCGGATCGGTTTTGAACCGTAATGCTCCCATACGGCTTTCATCATAAACCCCAAGCAGATAGTCTGTTTCATAAAGGTTAGGAACCGGCTTTTGTTGCTGTATGGCTTTATGGGAAGCCTTCCTCCTCATTAAGGTTCTGCCCCAGGTATCTGGCATCGAATCCATTATTACCCCAAAGTTTTCTTTGTCTGAAGGATACTGTCTGCCGGCAAACCATTGTATGTCGGGATCAAGCAGGAATTTCTCCGGCTGAAGCAGCCAGTTTTTATCATATTCAAAACTGAAAGCTTTTTTACCCTTGGCCTGTTGTGCAGTCAGCACCCCGATACATTTAGGCCCTTTCAGTTCTGCCCAGTCTGCATACACCCAAATATCTGTTTTTCCTGTACTCATCTTATTTGTTTAACAAGTTCAGGTCCTGCAATTTTTTCCCAAATTCATCATCAGCGGCGAGTTTCAGAAAATCCTTTTCCAGATTCATAACCCTCAGCACGTTAAAAAATGAGCCGAGGGCTACACTGGCATCGCCTTTCTCGATTTTTCTGAGAGTTTCCCTGTGAATGCCGGCCCGTTCAGCCACCTGCAGCAGGGTAAGGCTTCTTCGTTTGCGGGCAAGTGTAAACTGCTCACCCATTTCAGCGAGAATTGCCTTGTGTTTTGGAAAAATAATTTGTTTTTTTGAATTCATAACGGCGATTATTATCTGCAAAGATATATATTATGACGATAATAATAGCCTCTTATTGAATTCAGGCGGGTTTTTTCTTCCCAAACCACTTCTTCAGATAAGCATAGTCGAGGTAGTATAAAACACGGATTGAAAAGCTGTTTGTCTGCGGACTACCGAGCGTAGTGCCCAGGCCGGTGAAATAGCTGCTTTGAAGTGCGGTGCCCTGGGTCGTGATCTGGTTCTTCCATACCACGCTGATCTCGCTGCCGGGGGCGAAATACCAGATGTACTGCAGATCGACCGAAAAAGCGTTGAAACAAATGTTGTTGTCTTTGTCGTAATTACTGTTGTTGAGGTTCCCTTCAGGTGTCAGGGTATAATACTGCAGGTATCTCGCCTGTGACCAGTAGTGCCTGACCCTCAGGGAGAGCGACATTTTTGTATTGAAAATATAGGTCGCTGCAACGATATTGTTCCAGGTTGTGACATCCCTTCGTCCAAAATAGATCACGGTGTTTTTCATCGAATCCAGGGCTGTCTCCACCCAGCCGTAATTATTCAGGTTCTTATCCACATACAGATCGAGGCTCACCTGAAAACGGTCGCTGAGCCTCAGCCGGGGAATATATTCAAAACTGTAATCGAAATTGTTGTTCCCGGGAGTATTCGTAAAAGTGAAAACCTCTGTGTATTTGAACATCCTGCGGCTGTCGGTGCTGAATTTAAACGATCCTGTATAAGCCAGGGGTGATTTGAAAACCCAGCCCCACACACGAGGTTCGTAATAGTCGTTGTAGCCCAGCGGGATTAAACTGAACTGCAGTAAAAGGTTCCAGTAATTGGTGAACGTGGTCTGGTTCTGAAGGCTGATGGAAACACTTTTAAACCTGTCGGGCTTGTAAAGTGTTGAATGTCTTATACTCAGGGTTGTAGTATTATTGATGAACTTCCAGAAAGGCTTTAAAATAAGATAATTGAGGGTGAGCCTGTTCACCACATCGTTATTGTACAGCAGGAATCCCATATCGTTGGGGTCGTACTGGTCGCCGATCTCCTGCCTGCCGATATCCCACTGGAACTTTCCGCTGGGTTTGCCAATGGAAACTACGTACAAGTGCCCGAAGACGGGTTCCTGGCTTGCCCCGTAAAGCTGGCTCACGTTCAGCCTTCCGAACACTGACAAGGTGTTGCTTTTATTGCTGATGCTGGTCTCCACTCCGGTCACATTGGCCGAATAGGTCTTGTCGGGGATCCAGTAGTTGGTGTTGACAAGAGTCACATACGAATGGTTCTTCAGGTTCTGGTCAAACACCAGCACATTGTAATTGGTGAATGGCTGGGTGCTGATCCTGCGGCTGGTCCACTTTACCGTATCTTCAAGGGTGGCCCAGGTATTGGTGGTCATCCCGTTGAAAAAGCCGATGCCGAGTCCTTTGGGATTCCGGCCTGATATCTTGGTCGCGTTGATGATGCGGGTTTCGTTGGGATCCTTGGTAATGATCTCGGCCGGGCCGGCGCTCTCAGCCGGCAGATTGCCGTACTTCGGAGGCCCTCCCACCCTTCGGGTATAAAAGATATCGCATTTGTTGAACATCTCGGTGGCTTCAGTAAAGAACTGTCTGCGCTCATCATACTTCACTTCAAAAGGAGTCAGGTTGAGGATGAGGTCGTCGCTCTGCACCTGTCCGAAATCGGGGATCAGCATCATGTCAAGCGTATAACTTTCGTTAATGCCGTACCTCAGGTCCATCCCTCCCCTGAACACATACGACCAGTTTGATGCCGTGGGGTCCTTCTGTACGTAGGAAGAAACATAAGGCACGAACGAAAGCCGCACTGGAGGCTTCACCTTGTCGATCCCTTTGAGCCATCCGTAGTAATTGAAAATATTCTGGGTTTTGTTATCGACAAAAGACCAGGTCGAGAATTCCTGTTTACGGTAGAAATTCCTCCACATATTGATACCCCATACCTGTTTGTCTATCTTCGGAAAACGCAAAGCCGAAAAGGGTAGTTTGATCTCGAGTATCCAAGAAGAGTCATTGATGCTGGTGGCGCTTTCCCATACCGCATCCCACGACAGGTCAACTCCGACCATCGAATACTTGCAGTCGTTCTGGACACCTGCAGGGTTCACCTTGAACTCGTACATGTTCATCTCGTCGTTGTATGGAAGAATATCGAACGAAAGGTAATCGTTGGCCAGCTGTTCCAGCATATCTCTTCGGCCAAGCTGTTTGAAAATACTGTCGGGATACTTATCGTGCATGATTGCGGCAGCATACAAGGCATCGTCGTCATAAGCAAACCTCACCTCGGTTTTATAAGGGGGTACGGTTCCGTTTCTCGGAGAATACTCAATAAAATCCCCCGCCACAGGCAGGGTCTTCCAGAAAGGCTCGTCGAGCTTACCGTCGATCTTAGGGGGCGTGGATATGCGGATAGCCTGGATGGTCTTTCGGGCCCGGAAGGCGGAGTCGGGCTGGCTTTGTGATGCGAGGCAAGACAGGAGGAAGAGGATGAGAAGGATGCAGGATGCAGGATGCAGGATGCAGGATGCAGGATGCAGGATGCAGGATGCAGGATGCAGGATGCAGGATGCAGGATGCAGGATGCAGGATGCAGGATGCGGGATATCTGATATCTGATATCTGCCATCTGCCATCTTACATCTGACCAGGTTCATACGATCTTTTAGTTTTACCACAAAAAACCAAATAAAATCAAAGGGATTCCTTTACCTGTGCCAGGCTGATTAAGAATGTATTTTTTTCTGCTTTCCATTCCTTTAAACTGAGAAGCGCCTATCCCTGCTCCCCCAATTTCGAAAATTATCTTGTTATCATGGTGAAAGACAACATAATCGGGTAATTTCTGACCTCGCATACTCTTTAAATAGTTAACCTTCCGAGCGGATATTCATCACATCTTCCTGCGACAATTTACCAATAGTCATCATATCTTTCTGGATCACTTTGTCAATGATGGAAACAATGACTGATTGAAGATGAGATTCAAGGCTGGCCGGAAGAGCGCCAATCCGGCTGTATTCCCTGAAATCGGTTTCGTATGTATATATGGCCTGGAAATCGTACATTTTTTTTAACTGGCCCTGCCATCCGTTAAGCGCATGTATTTCGTCTATCATAAGGTATTTTACCCCGAAGGAATCAGTCAAAAGGGTAGCCAGCCCGAAGAGATCTGTGCCTGAAGGCAAGGTGTCGGCACTGAAATAAAATGAGTGCTCAAGTTCTGCTGCAAGCTGTCTCAGAAGTATTGTCTTGCCGGCACCCCTGAGTCCGGCGATTCCGATAAACTGCCTGCTGCCAGTGACCATTGAATAAAGGTCATGGTATAGAAACCTTTTTCTGGGTAATTTTCTGCCCGCCTCCTTCGCGATCCTGTCAAGGTTCAGCAGTTCTTCCACTAAGCCGTTGGGTAACATTTTTATCTTATTTTAAACAAATATACATTTCGTTCAATGATTTGACAAAATGCTATACGTTTCGTTCAATCTTTCGACAAAATGCATACTTCGCTCCAAGGGAAATGGTGAAATAGTGAAAAGCCTGGATAAACGAATACCCGAAATTTCACCATTTCACCATTTCACCATTTCACCATTTAATATCTGAGAATCTTCCTCCCCAGCGATTCATTCAGCACCTCGGCCATGGCAAGGTAGATTGCCGACAAACCGCAGATGATGCCTTCCCAGCCAGCGACCTGGCCAACAAACGCAGAGCCGCTCCAATTACGGAAAGCCAGCAGGAAGAACAAAATCCAGAGTGAAAGAAAAACAAAACTCAGGCAGTAACTTTTTCCAAACGTTCCGATCCACATGAAAAAGGTAAACAATCCCCACATGAAGAGGTACCAGCCCATAAATGAGCTGTCGGTGCGGACTCCCTTGCCCCCGGAAAGATCAGGAAGCACGAAGATGGCAACCAGGCTTATCCAGAACAGTCCATAGGAAATAAATGCGGTAAGTCCAAACGTATTGCCTTTCTTGAATTCCATAATTCCGGCGATGATCTGAGCGATCCCCCCGTAAAAGAACCCCATGGCGAGGATCATGTCGCTGAGTGGAAAAAACCCTGCATTGTGGATATTCAGCAGAACGGTTGTCATCCCGAAGCCCATCAGGCCGAGAGGAGCGGGGTTTGCAAGTTTGGTTTCCATAAAATAATTAATTCCAATTAATGAAAAGAAAAAAGGAATATCGAATATTGAACAACGAATATCGAATATTGAATTCTTAACTTCAACATTCAATGTTCAATATTCAATATTCGACATTCAACCCGTTCCTACATCCCATACATCTCAATAATCTCAGCCTTCGTCTTGCCAAGAATATTGTACTTCTTTCCGACTTTCCTGAACGCATCCAATGCCTTTTCGAGATGATGCATCTCGTGGCCTGCCGATATCTGGGTACGTATCCTGGCTGCTCCCTGCGGAACTACCGGGAAGAAGAACCCGATCGCGTAAATGCCCTCGTTATAAAGGTCTTTCGAAACATCCTGAGAAAGCTTCGCATTGAACAGCATCACGGGAACAATAGGTGTGTCACCGTCCTTGATGATAATGCCTGCTTCGATGAGACCTTTACGCCAGAAAGCTGTATTTTTTTCGAGCTTGTCACGACGTTCGGTGGTAGCAGAAAGAATCTCGAGAACTTTGATAACACCAGCCACCACAGGGGGTGCAATAGTGTTTGAGAACAAGTACGGACGGGCCTTCTGACGGCACATTTCAACCAGTTCCTTACGCCCGGAAACACATCCGCCGGAAGCTCCGCCAAGACCTTTTCCGAAAGTGGTGGTTATGATATCCATTTTGCCCATCACCCCGCATTTTTCATGAGTGCCGCGGCCTGTTTTGCCAATAAACCCGCTGGAATGGGATTCATCACAGAACAGCATGGCATCATATTTCTCGCAAAGCGCAACCATCTGGTCGAGTTTAGCAGTATCGCCATCCATCGAAAAAACACCATCAGTAATCACCATCTTCTGCCGCTTGTCGCTATGCAGCTGAAGTTTTTCTTCAAGATGACCCATGTCGGAATGCTTGAAGGTATCGTGCATTGCCGAGCACAGCCTGATCCCGTCGATGATTGAAGCATGCACCAGACGGTCGGAGATCATCACGTCATCCTTGGTCAGAACGGCTTCAAACACACCGGCGTTGGCGTCCATACATGAAGGAAAAAGAATAGTGTCTTCGGTCCCGAGGAACTCGGTCACCATCTTTTCCAGCTTCTTGTGAATGTCCTGTGTTCCACAGATAAAGCGTACCGAAGACATTCCGTAGCCATGGGAGTCAAGACCTGCATGAGCCGCTTTCACGACTTCAGGGTGGCTGGATAATCCAAGATAATTGTTTGCACAGATGTTAATGACCTTCTTTAGCGAAGATCCTTCGGGAAATTCAACTTCAATGTCGGCTGCCTGGGCTGAGTGAATATAACGCTCAACCTTGAACAAACCGGCGTCTTTCATACCTGTAAGGATGTCACTGTACATCCCCCGGGTTTTGTCAGTGTAAGCCATAAAACCTCCTTATTATTTAGTGAATTCAACAACCAGTGCGCAGATCTTGTTAACCGAGTCAAACGCCTCAGGTGTGGCTTTGTCGTCGGGTATAGAGATCTTGTATTTATTTTCGAGGAAGCGCTTCAGCGATACCATCGAAAAGCTGTCGACGATCCCGCCCGAAATCAAGGGCGTGTCGAACGTAATTTCACTGTCATCCTCAACGTACTCGCGGACTACATATTCCCGCACAGTTTCTTTCATGTCTTCCATAGTGGGTTCTCCTTTTTAGGTTTGCTAATGAATATTATTCGATTGATAATTGATATTTTTTTGTGAAACAGATGCAGGATACAGGATGCAAGATATTGGATATCCTGCATCTCGCATCATGCATCCGTTTAATCATTCTCCAACGTCGACGTATCTCCAATCTCCTCTCCCCATTCTTTCGCATGGAGTATCCTTCGCATGATTTTACCGCTGCGGGTTTTAGGAAGATTGTCGATGAATTCGATCTCCTGTGGCATGGCGAGGGGTGAAAGTTTCTTGCGCACGAAGTTCATGATCTCCAGGTCCAGGTCCTTGCTGCCCACGAAACCAGGCTTCAGGGTCACAAAGGCTTTCACGACTTCCATGTTCACGAAATCGGGTTTGGCCACTACTGCCGATTCGGCTACCGCCGGATGTTCGAGCAGGGCCGATTCAACTTCAAAGGGGCTTACAAGATGACCTCCTGTGTTGATCACATCATCGTCGCGACCCACGAACCAGAAATACCCCTCGTTGTCGATACTTGAGCGGTCGCCCGGGAGGTACCAGCCGTTTTTGAATTTCTTATTATAGGTCTCTTCGTTACGCCAGTAGGTACGCATCATCGAGGGCCAGCCTGGCTTTATCGCAATAAGACCAATTTTCCCCGGACCGTCGAATGGTTCGAACGTATCAGCATCGATTACAGTTGCAGTAATTCCCGGGAAGGGTTTGCCCATGGATCCGGGTTTGATCTTCATCCCCGGGAAATTAGTGATCATGATGCTGCCGGTCTCGGTTTGCCAATATGTATCCAGGAAGGCTTTGCCATATACTTTCTCGCTCCAGATCACGGCTTCGCTGTTCAGCGGCTCTCCTACCGAAGCCAGATGCCTCAGTGAAGAAAGGTCATACTTTTTGATTACCTCATCTCCTGCTTTCATAAGACTGCGGATGGCCGTAGGCGCTGAATACCACATTGTGATCTTGTGCTTTTCAATAAACCGGTACCAGTTGTCGGCCGAAAATCCCGCGTCGAGCACACACTGGGTCACCCCGTTGCTGAATGCGCCTATGATGCCATACGATGTTCCTGTAACCCATCCCGGGTCGGCGGTACACCAGTAAATATCGGTGTCGAGCAGGTCAAGCACCCACCTGGAAGTAAGGTACTGGGAGATCAGGCTGTAATGAACATGCTTTACACCCTTGGGCTGTCCCGTGGTTCCGGAAGTATAATGCAGCACCGAAGGCGATTCGGCTTTGGTAGGATGGATTTCGAAATCTTCAGGCTTGAAGGCATGGTCCATGTCAAAGGCTACCTCTCTGTCGCCCAAAGGTTTGGCAGGATCTGCATCCACTATGATGATATGCTTGATGTAAGGCATCTTGTCGAGGATCTTCCTTAATTTGGGAGCATGTTTGCGCTGGGTGATCACTGCAGTAGTCTGTGCATTCTCGAGACGCACGATCAGCGACTCGTCGCCGAATGCCGAGAAAAGTGGCTGTACTATCGCCCCGATCTTCAGCACCCCGAGAAAACCAATGTAAAGTTCAGGGATCTTGTCCATGAACAGACATACCCTGTCTTCAGGCTGAATTCCGAGGCCCCGCAGAAAATGCCCGACCCCGTTGGAAGTCAGCCTAAGTTCGTTGTAGGTGTAGCGTTTTTCCTGGCCCTGGGAGCCTTCCCATATAAGGGCCATTTTGTCAGCTTTTCCAAGCTTGCAGATTCGGTCGGAGCAGTACCAGCCGATGTTGATCACGTTACCTGGCTGGTAATCAAGTTCTTTTTCCGAGATGCTCCAATCGAAATTTTTAATTCTTTCGTCGTAGGAGATGATGTTTGACATGTTTGTTTGAGGGTTTTGGTTATACTTGAGTTTGGTTCTGGGTTGCTGGGTTACTGGGTTGCTGGGCATTTTAAACCCATTGCCTAGTAACCTAGTAACCTAGTTATCCAGTTACCTAGATTTCAATAATCACAATCGCAGTTGTTAATTCCTTAACATGCGATAAAGATACATGAATTTTTGAGAACCCCTCTTTTTCTGCTAATTCTTTTGCTTTTCCGCTTAACCTGATATGAGGCTGTCCAAGTTCATCGTGGTAAACGTCTATATCAGCAAAGCGTATGCCGAACCTCCAGCCGGTCCCGATGGCCTTCAAAAAGGCCTCCTTGGCCGAAAACCGGGCGGCATAATGCTGGTATTTGTTGCGGTTTTTTGTTTCGCAGTATTCTATCTCCCCGGGCGTGAAGATCTTGTCTTTAAACCCCAGATCCCGCTCCATCACTTTCTGGATGCGAGCGCATTCAATGATATCAACCCCGGTTCCGTAAATCATAATGATCGGTTCAGATTGCTCCGAGCTGTTTACCCACTTTCCTGAACTTATCCAGCGCAAACCCTATCTGCTCCAGTGAATGGGCCGCTGAGATCTGAACCCTGATCCTGGATTTGCCTTTTGGGACGACCGGATAATAAAAACCGATTACATATACGCCTTCTTCAAGAAGGGCATTGGCAAACTCCTGCGAAAGTTTTGCGTCATTCGGAAGATGTCCGAACAAAACCGGGACAATCGGATGTATCCCATCTACTATCCTGAATCCCGCATCCTGCATCCCTTTCCTGAACAACTGTGTATTCTCGAAAAGCTTATCTCGTAAAGCAGTCGTTTCCGACAGCATTTTCAGCACTTCCAGTGTTGCTCCTGTTATTGCCGGTGCAAGGGTATTCGAAAAAAGGTAAGGGCGTGAACGCTGCCTGAGCAATTCGACGATCTCTTTTTTAGCAGAGATACATCCTCCTGAAGCTCCCCCGAGAGCCTTTCCGAAGGTGGTCGAAATGATGTCGACACGGCCCTGGGCATTGCAATGTTCAATAGTTCCCCTTCCGGTCTTTCCAACAAAGCCCGTGGCATGTGAATCATCGACCATCACCAGGGCGTTGTACTTTTCGGCCAGGTCACAGATCTTGTCCACTTTCGCTATAATGCCGTCCATCGAAAACACTCCATCGGTAACAATAAGCTTAAATCGTGCTTCACCTGCATCCTGCAACACCTCTTCGAGGTCTTCCATATCATTATTCTTGTACCTGAACCTCTGGGCTTTGCAAAGCCTAACCCCATCGATGATGGAAGCATGGTTCAGCTCATCAGAGATGATGGCGTCCTTCTCTCCCAGAAGTGGTTCGAAAACACCCCCGTTGGCGTCGAAGGCCGAGGAATAAAGGATGGTGTCTTCCATCCCCAGGAACTCGCTGATTTTGGCTTCAAGGTCCTTATGAATTTTCTGAGTCCCGCAGATGAAGCGCACCGATGACATCCCATAGCCGTACCTGAAAAAGGTCATGTTTGCCCCGGCCATAGTCCTGGGGTCATTCGAAAGGCCTAAGTAATTATTGGCGCAGAAATTCAGAACTTTCCTGCCGTTGGTCATGATCTCGACTCCCTGTGGGGTGGTGATGATCCTTTCAGTCTTATATAATCCATCCTGATGAATGCCGTCTATCTGCTTCTGAAGATGCTGTTGGAATTTGCCGTACATGTAATGAAAATTTGAATTTAAGGCCTGTAAAATTACACAAAAAACTTATCGGATGGCTCTCAGGTTTAAGGCCCTGAGCTTTGGCGAAAGCTTTGATGTGATGAGGACAACCAGCAGAGTCATCCCGCCTCCGAAAATCACCGAAGGAATCAGTCCCATGAGCCTGGCAGCCAGTCCCGATTCAAAGGATCCTATTTCGTTTGAAGATCCGATAAAGATGGCATTTACCGCTGCCACCCTGCCCCTCATCGAATCGGGGGTAAGAAGTTGCATGGCCGTGGCCCTGATCACCACACTTATATTGTCGAACATCCCGCTCATCATCAGCAGGAAAAAAGAAAGATAGTAATTCTTCGACAGGGCAAACAGCAGAATAGACAAACCGAAACCTGCCACGCCGATAAAAAGGTAGCGGCCTGCTTTGACCATCGGGGGTTTGTAGGCGAGGATCGCCCCCATGATTACGGCGCCTGCCATGGGCGCGGCTCTAAGGAATCCCAGGCCCTGGGGTCCTACCATCAGCACTTCCGCTGCAAACACCGGAAGCATAGCTACTGCTCCCCCGAACAGGACCCCGAACATATCGAGCGACATGGCCCCGAGCAATATCTGGTTATTAAACACGAACTTCAGTCCGCCAGATAACCTCTGTACCAGAGTCTCGCCTTTTTGAACCACCGGCGTGGGTCTGCTCTTTACGAAAATCAGAAGTATGAACGAAACAAATAAAAAGAGCAGAACACTGCTGTAGGCGGCTCTGACCCCGAAGAAACCGTAAACCATCCCTCCTATTGCAGGGCCGGTGATGGCGCCTATATGCCATACCACCGAATTCCATGTTGATGAATTGGTATACAGATGGCGGGGTACAAGCTGAGCCATCATGGCAATAATCGCGGGATAAAGAAAGGCTCTGGCAATACCCGACACAGCTACCACGAAATAGATAGGTAAAACCCCCGCTGTCTTCAATATTCCAAACCCGGGTAAGGTAAACAGAAAAAGTGCCAGTGTTCCGCAGACGAACAGCAACATGAACCAGATGATAATCTTTTTGCGGTTATATTTGTCGGCGATATTCCCTGCAAACAAAGCCGAAGCAATGTTGGGTAAGGCTTCGGCCAGGCCGATAAGGCCCAGTGAAAAAGGATCTTTGGTGATTTGGTAAACCTGCCACCCAACAATGATGCTCTGCATCTGGAAGGCGATAGTAGCAAAGAAGCGAAAACTCAAAAACAGCCGGAAGTCCCTTACACGCAAAACAGCGTATGCATCATGTTTTTCGGTCAGGGTATCCAAAGGTCTATTCTTCCTCCGTCTCCTGATCTTCGTATGCTTTCAGCAGTTTCTCCTGTACATCGGAAGGAACCTGGGCATACTCGGCAAATTTCATGCTGTATGTGGCGCGTCCGCTCGTGATGGAGCTTAGTGAGGTGGAATACCTGTTCAGTTCGGCCAGGGGCACTCTTGCAATGATCTTCTGAAAACCTGCCTCACTGTCCATGCCCATGATAATTGCACGGCGTCCCTGCAGGTCGGTCATGACTTCACCCATCTTATCTTCAGGAACAAGAACTTCCACATCATAAATAGGCTCAAGAATCTTTGGACCTGCATTTTTGAACGCTTCCCTGAAGGCATTACGGCCCGCGAGCTTAAAGGAGATTTCATTGGAATCTACCGGGTGCATCTTGCCGTCGTAAACGTTGAAAACGATATCACGGGCGTAAGAACCAGTAAGAGGACCTTCTTCCATCTTCGCCATAACCCCTTTGAGGATAGCGGGTAAAAAGCGTGCATCGATAGCACCTCCTACAATGCAGTTATGCATCACCAGCGTTCCACCCCATTCGAGTTCAATGGGATCCCTGCCGCGTATCGGAAACTCGTTCTGGTCGGCCATCCCTTCCTTATATGGCTGAATCATCATATGCACTTCACCGAACTGTCCTGAACCGCCCGATTGCTTCTTGTGGCGGTACATGGCTTTTGCCGACTTGGTAATGGTCTCGCGGTAAGGAATGCGGGGTGCGAGGTATTCAATAGGAATTTTCTCGAGATGCTCTATGATCCATTTTGCAAAATTCAGCTGAAGTTCGCCCTGTCCCTGAAATATCAGCTGCTTCAGCTCCCTGGAATATTCAAACAGCAGAGTGGGGTCCATTCTGGCCAGCTCGTTGATGATCGCACCCAGCTTTTCGTCATCGTTGGCGCTTTTAGCTTTCACCGCGACCCGGAATTTCGGTTCGGGATACGATGTAGCTTCGATAATATCGTCGGGGTTTTTTATTGAATTCAGAGTGTTTCCCGTGTGAACGTTCTTCAGCTTGATTGTAGCCCCAAGATCACCGGGCATGAATTTCTCTACCTTTTCGCGGTTCTTGCCGTTGACTACGAACAGCTGTGAAATTCTTTCCTTGGTATGATTACGGCTTGGGTTGATCATATCCTGAGCCTCAACGATCTCGCCGGAATATACCTTGAAAAAGGAGATCTCTCCTATATGAGCCTCGATTGAGGTCTTGAAAATAAACAGGGCCGTTGGATCGCTGGCCTTGAAATTCAGCAGTTTTCCTTCGGTGGTCTTAGCCCCCGGCATTTCATTTGGAGCAGGGACAGCGCCGGCGATGAACTCCAGCAAACGGCCAACGCCCATATTCTGTTTCGAACAAACGCAAAGAACAGGGAACATGCTTCGCGAGATCATACCGATCTTCATCGCCTTGTTTATCTGTTCTTCGGTGAGTGTTCCCTTGTCGAAGAATTCTTCCATCAGCTTCTCATCCTTAGAAGCAAGTTCTTCGATCAGTGCCGACTGCATTTCTTCTGCCTTGTCTTTTTCGTCGGCAGGAATATCGCAGATCTCGGGTTTTCCACCACCGGCAGGATATTTATACATCTTCATCTTCAGCAGATCGATAAAGGAATTGAACCCAAGACCTGCATTCACCGGGTACTGAATAGTTGTGACGTTGTTTCCGAAACGCGCTTTCAGGTTTCGCATCGTTTCGTCGTAATTGGCATGTTCCAGGTCGAGCTGGTTAATAACAAAAAGAATGGGTTCGTCTGCCCTGGCAGCCCAACGCCATGTGATCTCCGTGCCTACTTCCACACCGTTCTGTGCATTCACTACCATCACCGCGGTATCGGCCACCCTGAGGCCACCAATTACCTCCCCGATAAAATCGTCGAAGCCCGGGGCATCGAGTATATTGATCTTCTTGTCATTGTAAAGAGTGTACAAGAGCGATGCACTCACCGAAGCCTGACGCTCCAGCTCTATAGGGCGGTAATCTGAAACTGTGTTCTTATCGTCGACCGTGCCGCGGCGGCTAATGATTCCACCTTCAAACACCATCGCTTCTGCTAACGTGGTCTTTCCTGTTTTCGTGCCTCCTATGAGCACGATGTTACGGATTTCACTGGTTTGGTAAACCTTCATGGGTAAGATATTATTCTGTTAGTATGACGAAATTGTAAATGGTCAGATAGGGAGGCAAAGTTATAAATAAGGTTGGAATATTCAAACAGACAGGAATATATAAGTAGCGAAATGGTGAGATGGTGAAATCATCCTGCATCCTGCATCCCGCATCCTGCATCCTGCATCCCGCATCCTGCATCCCGCATCCCGCATCCTGCATCCCGCATCCCGCATCCCTATCTCACTTCGGCTTTGATCTCGGTCCAGCGCCCTTTGTCCATCTTTGATCCAATGAATTCGATCACGTTTCCCGATAGGATAGAACCATATTCCCCACAGATTTTCAGGGACTTGCCTTCCGAAAGTCCATACAGGAAACCACTGGCATACAGATCGCCGGCACCGGTAGTATCCACCGGTTTTACATCGATCACGCCGATCTGCACCACTTCTTCACCACTTTTAATCATAGAACCCTTGCTGCCGATTTTTACAACGGCAATCTTCACTTTCGAAGCAATCTCGTCGAGGGCCTGTGCCGGTTCCAGACCGGTAAGTGCCTTAGCCTCTTCCTCGTTGGCGAAGACTATATCAATATATTTCGTGATAATCTCGTTAAGGAAATCGCGGTTGGCTTCCACCACGTTATAGCTGCACAGGTCTATGGCGGTTGTGAGCCCGGCCGCTTTGGCTTTTTCAGCCACGGTACGTACCAGGTTATGGTCCTGCACTAAAAAACCCTCAATCAGTATATAATGGTAATCGGAATATTTGAAATTCGAGACGAAATCCATAGAAAACTCCGCTGAAGCACCAAGATGAGTGGCAAAAGTCCGCTCATAATCGGGAGTCACCAAAGCAACAACACGGCCCGTTTCATTTTTACTGTGGACCATGTGCAGGTCAACCCCGGCGTTGATCATATCTCTAACGAAATGGCCGCCAATCTCGTCCTCACCAACCACTCCGATGAAGCCTGACTTTGCACCAAGCATCCCCAGTCCGTGAACCGTGTTGGCCGTAGAACCACCCGCCGATTGCGACTTTTCGTAAGATTTTACCCTTTCGAGAACCTGGTTCGATCTTGTTTTGTCGACCAGTTGCATACTCCCCTTCGGAAGATCCAGTTCACCGAGAAGCTGATCATTATCAATTTTTACCATGATGTCAACCAGGGCATTTCCGATTCCAAGAATTTTTTTCATTTTTTTCACCATTTCACCATTTCACTATTTCACCATTTCACTATTTCGCCTTGCAAAAGTATACATTTTCCTTTCAAATCTCAACAGATACGAATCCATAAGGCTCCAAACGTAACCAAAATCAAGCTCTCCCGTATAACCAAGAAAAAACAAGCATGAGAACACTGAGATTTTTGATGATCGCCTTTCTGTTTACCTCGATTTCAGTAGAAAGTTACGCCCTTGTCGACGATTGTCCTTGTCGCAGAAAGGTTGTAAAGAAGGTAGTGAAGCAAAAGCCCGTTTACAAAGCTCCCGTGAAAAAATTTGGTATTTTTGATTCCATCCCATATATTACTGAAGATCTTGGTTGCAGGAGGCCTGGCATTCAGCAGGTGGTGAGCTATCAGGTCAAGGTGATGCCCAATCCGGTTCAGGAAAAACTGAACGTGATCTCTTTTATAGAATATGCAGGAATGGTCAAGATCGAACTCTTCACCTGTGAAGGCAAACTCATCACCACCCTGATGAACGAATACTGGGAAAGCGGCACGAATGTGCGTTCCTTCAACCTCCAGGGCAAGCTCAAACGCGGGATAGCCTACGTAAGGCTCACCGCTGGTACTGTCAGGCAGGTCGAAAAGATCTTTGTTCTGTAAAAAACCATCAGCCATAAAACCAAAAGTGAAAACCGGTACCTTTGAGGGCCGGTTTTTTTCTTAAATCATGTTTCGTATAGTATTACTATTCTTTGGATTATCTGGTCTCTGGCTCAGCGGTTGCAGCCAGGGGATAAAGAACGACAACCATCAAAACAAAGGAAAAATGGAATTCAGAACACTCACCCCCGAAGAGGAATATGTTATCGTGAACAAGGGTACCGAGAGGCCTTACAGCGGAAAATATGAAACCTTCAAAGAGAAAGGGACCTATGTATGCAGGCGCTGCGGTGCTCCCCTGTACCGCTCGGAAGATAAGTTTGACGCGGGTTGCGGATGGCCCAGTTTCGATGATGAGATCGCCGGTGCTGTAAAGAAGCAGACCGATGCCGACGGCATGCGCACGGAGATCCTGTGTGCACGCTGCGACGCCCACCTCGGACATGTTTTCAAAGGTGAGGGCCTGACCCCGAAAAATACCAGACATTGTGTTAATTCCATTTCCATGGATTTCATTCCTGCAAAGGCTCAACCCCTTACCGACACAGCGATCTTTGCCGGGGGTTGTTTCTGGGGGGTTGAATATTTTATGCAGAAGGCAAAGGGCGTTATCAGCACGTCCGTGGGATATACAGGCGGGCACAAGGATAATCCGACGTATGAACAGGTTTGTGCCGGAAACACCGGGCATTACGAGGCTATTGAAGTGGAGTTTGACCCTTCTAAAACCACTTATGAGGAAGTTGCCAGGCTCTTCTTCGAGATCCATGACCCTACTGAATGGAATCACCAGGGCCCTGACGTTGGGGCGCAATACCGTTCCGCCGTATTTTACCGTAATGAGGAGCAAAAGAAAACCACCGAAAAACTGATTTCAGCTTTACAGGCCAAAGGGTATAAAGTAGTTACCGAAGTCAAACCCGCCGGGAAATTCTGGAAAGCGGAGGGCTACCACCAGGATTACTATGAACACAAAGGCAGCCTTCCTTACTGCCACGGATATGTTGAAAGGTTCTGAGTCCCCCTCCTTCCTCTTCCCGGCAAAACTTTATATTTTGCTTATACGCTCCCGTTTATTTGGATTAATTTAACAGTACCTTTGGTCTGTTGGTTCATGTGACGCTGTTGTACTGCCGACTTCTGCCATTATCCCTCCCCTGCATTTCTGCAGACTTGTTTCATCGAATTATAAATCTGATAAATAAATAATTATGAAAAATTCAATCGTAAGTTTATCATTCGCCGGATGGATCACCTTATCCATTATGACCGGCTGCGTCGGGGCTAAAAAGGAAAAGATAACCGATATTCCTGTCACCTCGCAATCCAAAGAGGCTATAGAATCATTTCGCAGCGGACTGATCGCATCAGACCTGAATGAAGGTCAGAAGTCCAGAGCCTTGTTTCTGAAAGCCATTGAGCAGGATCCCAGGCTTTCCATAGCCTATTTATTTAAAGCCAATACCGACGTTACGCCAAAGGAGTTTACAGATGACATTGAAAAGGCTAAGGCCAATCTGGAAGGTGCGAGCGAATGGGAAAAACTGTATTGTGATTATGTAGGTACATTCCTGACCAGCGACTGGAATAAACGCCTTCAGGTCCTTCAGGAGATTGCAACAAAATATCCGGATGCCGCAAGGCCCCAGGTCGATCTTGGCTTCACTTATACTACCAGTAACGCAACAGATAAAGCCAGGGCCTGTTTTCAGAAAGCTGTAGAACTGGATCCGAAATGGACCGGAGGATATTCTGCCCTGGTCAACTCTTATCTTTTTTACGATCCAAAAGATTTTAAGAAAGCCGAGGAGAATAGCTTAAAAGTGGTGGAACTGGCCCCATCCAGCGCAGGTGCCCAGGTCGCTCTTGGAGATTGCTACAGGGCCGAAAACGAGCTTGAAAAAGCGAAAGCTGCCTATTCAAAAGCCTCCGAACTTGATCCGAATTCTGCCGAGCCCTATTATAAAAAGGGAAATGCCAATACCTTCCTTGGGAACCTCGAGGAAGCCAGGCAGAATTTCAGCGATGGAGGCAAGTATGATGTGTCGGCAACCGGTGCTGTTCCTTTTATTGCTTATACCTATTTATATGCCGACGACCCTAAAGCTGCCGTTGCCTGTTATACCGACGCCATCTCTAAACTGAGCGCATCAGGCGCCGGCCAGGAGAAGAACAATCTGGCCAAAACCTTGTACCTGCAGGATTGCGCAACCATCGCTGCATTCAATAATGATGCTGCGCAGCTGAACCAGCTGATAACACAGATCGAACCATTATCGCTACAGTTAGGCACTGAGCTTAAAACGAACGAAGCCCTGCTCTCTCAGAAAGCCTCCATACTTTCGCTGAAAGCGATTTTGGCGGCGATTGAGGGAAAATACGATGTCGCGAAATCCACAGCCGAAGAAATAAAAACCACTGTTGAACCATTGACCGATCCTTTAAAACTCGACAGTTATGAATTTGTTCTTGGTTATATAAGCCTGAAGCAAAAGCAGTTTCCGGCAGCCGTAGCTTATCTTGAAAAAACCTCGCAGGCTTCCATTTATAACAAGTACTGGCTTGCAACGGCTTATGAGGCCGCCGGCAACAAAGACAAGGCAAAAGCTCTTTATAAGGAGCTTGCCGGCTACAACTTCAACGCCATCGAATTCGCCCTGATCCGGAACATAGTGAAGAAAAAGGCCGCTGCCTAGTGATTCGTGATATTTGTTTTGCAGGAAGCTGTCACTTGTCACTTATTCGCTCCGGCCATCTGGGGTATCTTGATCTTGTCTTTCATGCCAAGGCCTGAAATGATCTGAATATTGATACCGTCTGACAGCCCTGTTTTGACAAATTTCTTCTCGAACTTCTGGGGGGCTGTTTCGATTTCCACGTAAGCCGAATCGCCCTGGAACTGAAGCAGGCTTTCCTTGACAGCCATCACGTTATCAGCCTTTTGAAGAACGATATCCGCATTCGCGCTATAGCCAGACCGGATGAACTGGCTGTTTTTCAGCACAACATCCGCCTTGATCTCGAACTGAACGGCCCCGTTTTCAAGTACCCCTTTAGGAGCGATGTATTTGAGAATGGCCGAGAACGTGTCGTTTTCAATAGCTCCCACGGTAAGCGAAAGGTTCATTCCGGGTTTGATCTTGCCAACTTCAGTTTCATCAAGTTTTCCCTGGAAGATCATATCGCTCACATCGGCCACCGAAGCAATGGTTGTCCCGGCATTGAAATTATTGGTCTCGATCACCGAAGAACCCACTTTTACAGGCACATCCAGCACCATGCCGCTGATGGTCGAGCGGATCAGGGTGTTGGTTGCTTTGCCTGATTTCTTGTTCACCCCTTCGCGGATAAGCTCAACGTTTGCTTCGGCCGCTTCAACTTCCTGTTTCGCATTTTTATAGGCGATATCGGTCTGCTGGTAATCCGCTTCGGCGATAACTCCCTGCTTGAAGAGTTTTGATTTCCTGTCGTAATTCATCTGAGCATCGTCCTGAGCGATTTTCGCTTTTTCGAGCCGGCCCTCGGCATTGTTCAGGTTCACCAGGTCGGGAATGATACGGACCTTTGCAATGATGTCGCCAGAACTTATTTTCTTCCCGGCTTCGACGTAAATCTCTTCCACGATACCCGAAACCTGGGGTTTTATTTCGATTTCCTTACGGGGGATGACCGATCCCGTGGCAACTGTCTTTTTCACAATATTGGTCATGAACGGAGTCTCGGTCGTGAAGACCACCGGTTTTTCCTTTGATTTGTTATACAGGTAAAAAATCGTGGCCACAAAGAGCCCGAGAATAATTACCAGGAGAGAGATTCGGAGTACTTTTTTCATAATTCAGAATGATTAGTAGTTTTTATATTTTGGATGCAGGATGCAGGATGCAGGATGCAGGATGCAGGATGCAGGATGCAGGATGCAGGATGCAGGAAAAGCACCATCCTGTATCTTGCATCCCGCATCTTGTATCCCGTTCTACTCATACCTTAACGCGTCTATCGGCTTCACGCTCACCGCTTTCCTGGCCGGTATCATACCCGCTACAGCACCGGCAACGACCAGTATTGTAAGGGCCGTTACAGCTACATTAAAATCAATTCCGGGGTGAAGGAACATATCGGTGTTTGCGCCTGTTTTGCCAAGCAAGTAGTCGATCAGTTCCAGCAACCCAACCCCCGCGGTCAGTCCGAAGTAGCCCGAAAACGTGGTCAGCACCACAGCTTCGGTGATGATCTGGCTGATGATGATCCAGGGTGTGGCACCCAGGGCCCGTTGTATACCGATCTCCCTGGTCCTCTCCTTTACTACCACCAGCATGATATTACTCACGCCGATCACACCGGCGAGCAGGGTTCCGATACCTACTATCCATACCAGTATCCTGATCCCGAGGAAAAGGCCGTTCATTTTATTGTATTCCACTTCGAGGTTGAAATGCCCAATCGCGGCATCGTCTGAGGGCGCTATGGAATGTCTTTTCTTTAATATTTTGATTGCTTTTTCTTCCACGATGGCAACAGGAATACCGTCTTTTGACGTGATGTTAAAAAAACCTATGGCATCGCCCATGTTAAAGGTCTTCTGGCAAGTAGTGAACGGCATATGAATCCTCTGGTTGTCGCCGCCGGCGGCTTCCCCGGTACGTTTTGATTTAAACAGCCCTACCACATTAAAGTACACTCCGTTGATCTGGATATACTGATTGATGGGGTTCTCGTTTTTCGCGAAAAGCAGTTCTTTTACTCTTAATCCAATCACTACAACTTTTCGTTTTTCCTTTATATCCAGATCATTGATAAACCGGCCCTGCAGAAGGTTTACCGGGTCTATGCTGTCGAAAACCGGGTAATCGCCGAAGATCTGGAAGGATCCCGATTTCAGTCCGCGGATCACGTTGCTGGCGCCGTTATACCCGCCCACGTTAGTACGCGGAGCCAGGTATTTTATTTCGGGAATTGCTTCAACCAGGGCTCTCACATCCGCATTCTCATATTCAAAACGTCTTCCCCTTGTAAAGCCTTTATACGGTACCGAAGTCTGTTGTGCCCAGATAAAGACACTATTCGTGGCCATATCGCCAAAATTCTGCGAAACCCCGTTCTTCAGACCGTCGCCCGATCCCATCATGATCACCAGCATGAAAATCCCCCAGAACACCCCAAAAGCCGTGAGAAACGTCCTGAGCTTATTCTTTCTCAGAACATGATAAATTTCCTGCCACCTGTCTAAATCGAACATATTCAACTTTGTTGCGTACCACGTGTCACGTGTCACGTGTCACGGATTTTATTCTTCTCTAAGTGCTTCAATCGGCCTTATTGCTGCAGCCTTTATGGCAGGGAAAAATCCCGCAAACGCACCTGCAATGACCAGCAATACCGTTGCTCCCAAAGCGATTGATATATTCGCTTCAGGGTTCCTGAAAAAATCAGACGGCGGTATATTCTTTGCGATCAGCTCGAGTAATCCGACTCCCAGAACCAAGCCAATGTAACCTGAAAAACCGGTGATCATAATAGCTTCCTGCATAATAAGACCGATGATTGAACCGGGTGTTGCACCGAGGGTCTTCCTGATGCCGATCTCCTTTGTCCTTTCCTTCACCGATATCATCATAATGTTACTAACGCCAACAATCCCGGCAATGATAGTCCCGATACCGATGATCCAGATGAACATCCTGATCCCGGCAAACAGGGCATTGAACCTGCGTACATCCTCACTTTTATTCATGATTTCGATGGCTCTGGGGTCATCGGGCGAGAAGGTATGAGATCGGGCCAGGGTCATTTTTGTTTTTTTGAGCATGGCGTCGGCTTCTTCCGGACTCGCATCTCCCGTGGTGAAAGATATCTGGTTGATGACATTGCTGGTATAGAAAACTTTCTGGGCGGTTGTGATAGGTATGTAGATCCGCTTCTGCTCATCATCGCCCCGGCCGAAATCGCGGAAAATCCCGATCACTTTGAAAGGCACTCCTTTTATATTGATGTATTTTTCCAGGGCTACGGTATCTCTTCCCCTGAACAGCTGGGTTTTGACTTTTTCGCCGATAGCAGCCACTTTCCTGCATTCTTTGATATCGATCTGGTTGAGGAATCGGCCCTGGAGCACCTTTACTTCTTTGATGTATCCGTAATCGGGATGGCTGGGTGAAACAAAGAAAGTGCCGTATTCGTTTTTGTTTGATACCAACACGTTACCCATGTAAAGCCTCGCCGAAATCCGGTCGTAGCCTTTGATGGAAGTTTTTATCAGTTTGTAATCCTGGTCGGTAAATTTGATCTCCCTTCCGATTTTGAGTCCTTTATACTGAACGCTGGTGACCCCGCTGCTGAGCCAGATGCCGTTTAACGCACCCCCTTTGAATTCTTCCTTCACCCCGTTTTCCAGGCCGTTGCCCGAACCCAAAAGAATAATGAGCATGAAGATACCCCAGGCCACAGAAAAGCCCGTGAGGAAAGTACGCAGCTTGTTCTTCCTGATTGTGAGATAAATTTCCTGCCAGCGGTCTATGGAGAACATTAGTAAATGGTGAAATGGTGAAATGGTGAAATGGTGAAATTAATTTTTAATGATTTCCGTTATTATTCCATCCGTAATGCGGATTGTTTTCTGAGTGCGTAGAGCGATATCATGTTCATGGGTTACGATTAGCATAGTTATATTTTCATTTTTATTGATCTCGGTAAGGATATTCATGACCTCCTGGGATGTCACTGAATCCAAAGCACCAGTTGGCTCATCGGCAAGGATCACCTTGGGTTTTGAGATCAGGGCCCGGGCAATGGCAACACGTTGTTTCTGCCCTCCCGAAAGTTCATTCGGCAGGTGATGGGCCCAGTCTTTCAAACCCATCCGGTCTAGGTATTCCATGGCCATCAAATTTCTTTTTTTCCGTTTTACATTTTGATAATAAAGAGGCAGGGCCACATTTTCCATCGCATTTTTAAATGAAACCAGGTTAAATGACTGGAATACAAACCCCAGAAATTTATTCCGCAGCTGAGCTGCTTTGCGTTCATTCAGGTTTTCGATCCTGACTCCGCTCAGCACGTATTCGCCATGGTCATGATTATCAAGGATTCCAAGAATGTTCAGCAAGGTTGATTTCCCTGAACCCGAAGCCCCCATCACCGAGATCATTTCTCCGGCATCGACTTTCAGGTCAATGCCCTTGAGCACATGCAATTTATTATTGCCGGTGATGTATGTTTTGTGGATGTTGGTGATATCAATCATTTGTAACAGTTTAACATCAGATCGCGGATATCAGATATCTGCCATCCTGACCATAAGACTCCGTTCCCGGCTGATAGTTACATTTTTAGCGGACAAAATTCACTTAAGGCTAAGGATCTCCTTGAGCTCGTGGTTCGTATGATCGCCTAATTATTTTTTACATTAAGTGGGGGCAAACAAAGCCTTGTCGGTTTAAGAAGATTCCTGAATATATATGGTAGCAAGGAAATTTTAGACTTTCGTTTGTTGTTATTCAATAAATTTCCTATTTTTGCACCCCTGAATTCCTCCTTAGCTCAGTTGGTTAGAGCATCTGACTGTTAATCAGAGGGTCTCAGGTTCAAGTCCTGAAGGGGGAGCCTCAAAATCAAAGAGTTACAAATTATTTGTAGCTCTTTTTTCTTTTATGCGACCAAAAATGCGACCATAACTCCCAAGGTCAAAGGAAAACGGGTAACAATCAAAAGAAAATAAATAACAGATATAGAATAAGTTACACTTTTATAGGGTGTGATCTGAAAAAGAAAAAGCCTGCTCTCCGAAGATTGCAGGCTTTTTCTTTTAAGCAGTGGGACTTGACTATTTTACATTCTTAGCAAGTTCGCATCCAGCTTTAAATCGGATCACTTTCTTTTTAGGGATCGATCCATCAGCTTTGGGGTTCGAGGTAGTGTAATCAGTAGTGTTGAAGTAAGCGGCAACCATATCGCCGACCCATTCAACCGGTGCAATTACGCTGGCTGCACTTTCCGACCTCAGAGCAACAGCCGGGTAGTTGATTGCTTTGTTCTTGATGCAGTTAACCAGGATAATCGAAACAGGTTCATCAAGCTCAGCCTGATTGATTGTGTTGGGTTCCCAGATAAAGCTAACTACCTGGTCATCTTCACAAGTCAATTCAACATTGCGGACATTGCTGCCTTCATTGTCGCAGAACTGAACTTTGGTATAATCAATTTCGTTCGTGCCTTCAGCAAAAATGTTCTTAACGTTTAAGCTAACAATCTTGTTGAAAGGGGACATGTTTTTGAGCGAATTGGAATACGCATCATTAACAATGGGGAGTACCTGTCGGATCAGGTCAACAGTCTGAGCAAATTTGCTGCGCTGTCTTACCTGTCCTTCGGTTCGCGGATTAGAAACCTGGATAGGGCGGCTTCTCATGGTGTTGTTCTCGTAGTGTTTCGAGAAAACGGCGGTCCCGAATTTTTTACGGGTCCTGCCAGTGATTGGATTTTGTACGATTGCCATCGTGCGTGAGTATTAAGGTTATTATTTAAGAAAAGCGGCTTTGATACGGACTTGGTATGGATTTGATACGGAATCAATATCTGCCTGACTTCTGCACAAAGGTACGGTGGTATATAACAAAAAATACTATAACATGCAGTGAAACAATGTGTTATGAAGTCTTATTGCACGCATTGCACTGAATTGCATAACTATCGGTCAAAATAGTTTGAAGTTTGCAGAAATTGCAAAGTTTGCAAAGTTTGCAATCTTGCAAAGTCTGCAAACTTCACAAAAAAGCCCGGGCGAACCGGGCAGGGTGAAAGTGATTCCGAAAATTAACAGGCAAATGGATTTCCAATGCCCTGGTAAACTTCTTCATCAGCTACAGCAGAGAGAAACTGACGATACTCAGATTCTCCGCAGGATAAACAATATAGTTTGCCATCAGAAGGCCAATAATAAGCTGCTGAGCCTTTTTTGAGGGTTGTGCCACATTCTGCACATTTGCCGGTATACCTTACGGTAAGAGGGCGGGGATCGTTGAAGTACTTTTTCATAGAATTTTGGTTTTAGGGTGTTAGTTATGGTCTTGTATCCAGGTGGATGCGTATGAGCAGAATTTCTCGGTGTTGGATTCATCGAGGGAGGCGAAGAATTTGAGGATGGCATTTGCTGAGGCATAGCCTTCGGATTTGCAAAAGCCAATAAACTTGGCTTTCAGATGGTCGGCCAGGAGTGGGCTGTCGGACCAAATCTCTTCAATAAAATTTGAAGGGATGTTGTAAACGAACCGGAAGGTCCTGCTGATAATTTCGGATTGTGTCATAATATGAAGGTTTAAAGGGTTTATCGGTAGAAAGATGGAAGGGAACGGTAGTTTGCGAAAATTGCTTTTTTGGCTTCGGAGATTAACAGGAGATTTCGGTGGTACTGCTTCTCGTGCTGATCTAGGATTTTGAGTGCTTCAACGGTTTTGAGAAAATTGGCAGGGCTTGCCTGGGCTTTTTCGGATGCCTGGTTGATTGCCTGGCTTAATTCGCGAAGGCGGATAAATGGGATTACAGAACCGATTAAATGTTGATGAAATGACCTGGACTGCCACAGCCCAAAACAGATCCAATAGAAATGGTCCTTTTCCTCTTGGGTAGAGGCATTGAAAGTGAAACAATTTGGGCAGGGCTGCTCCATTGGTTTGCCGCTGTTCATTCCTTTGTTCAGGATGAAGAATGCGAAGGCGCTTCGCTTCTGATCGGGGTTGTAAGTGGTGATTTTCTGCATATTGGGTAGCTTTTTGGAGTTTCTTCCAATCTTCCCTTTACCGCCCCCTCCACAATTTTTTCAGGAAAAAATAGAAAAAGGGAAAAAAGAAAAAAAGGAAACCATCTGGCAATGAAGCATGGAAGCAAAATCAAGTATGCAGGTCATTATTTTATTGCATGAAGAAAGCCCTTACGGGCTCAAAACTTGGTTATGCATAAAATAATGAATGCACCCGAAGGGCAGTCCTTGCAGCGCGATATTAAACTACAAATGAGAAACCATGATGCTGCAAGGCTGTACTTGAATTTGCTGGAATGCTACTTTATATTCGTTTCTTTTTTTTCTTTTCCCTTTTTCTTTTGCTGAAAAAATCCTCCTCTTTAGCCACTAATCGCAACTAATTTGAACGGAGGCAATAGATATGCAAGCTCCAGATAATATAAGGGGATAAGTTATTGATACGAAGGTCGAATATGACGGTACAGGGCAGCGTGGGGCAGTATAAATGAGACGGCAATACCTTTAAAAATTAAGCAATTAATTGCCGGTGAATAAATACTGCTTGGGTAGTGTCAAGGCTGGTGGGCTAATATTTGGTTTCGCGAAGCGTAGACAGGAGCTTAGCGGAACGCGATACGATATTTACGATACCTTACGCCGGTGGCTTGCGCTGTAACGACCAACCGGAGGGCGATAGCGCATAAGAAATACCGCTTGTACTTGTAGTTCTGAATGACTTAAAATACACGTCGACCGGGAAGTGGGGAGGTTTTAGCAGCTTGCCTGGATGGACAGACGGGTTACGTTGTGATGGGTTTTCGTGCTTGACGGACGCTGTAACGTGGTATGTGCGAAAGGAAGCGACCGGCGAGCCGAAAAAAGGTGCGAGGGCAGTAACCTGGCTGCCATACAGGTGTGCTGCTGTGGGGTTGCGAAAGTGATTGGACGATGACGACGATGGAGGACGACGCAGTGAAGGCAACCTTGAAGGATGGCTGGTGAAGCATTCTTAAAAGCTGAGCCGACGAAGGAGGCTTTGCTTTATGCGTGGGAGTTATGAAGGGGTCGCGGACGAAGGAGGCGTCCCCGGAATAACGACCGAACCTGCCAGACTGAGAGGTGACGAAACAAGGAGGACATAAGAGGAGGAAGAGGACAATTGCTTGCAGCAACATGTAAGTGTGTTGGATTCTCAAATTGCTGCTCGTCACTTGTAGAACTGACTTGTAAACAAAATACTCACCGGCTTTTATTCTTGTCAAACTGGAAAGTGGGAAGGACTTAGCAGCTGATATGACGAGGCACGAGGAAATATTTGCTGCTGTGGGTGCAGTGAAAGGCATGAAATTACGAGGGACGAGTAATGAATGGCTTGCAACTGCATGGAAAGTGGGTGGAGTGGGAAGGTAAGCAGGCTGTGGCTGCTTTGCATAATGTGCTTATGGGCTTTCTACCAAGACCATAAGAGCACATTATGTAATGCAAGCTGACGGTGGTGGAGTGCGCTTTTTTCCTGGCGTGCCTCGGTGTATTTGCTTTTTTTTTGCAAATACCATGACAGGAAAAAGCGCATGTAGCCATCCGGCACAGCCTGCGTGGGCTATTACAAGTTAGGAATTGATAATTTATTTAAGATAAAAAATTGGAATCAACGTAATTTTGAAATTTGTCTTTGTACTGCTCGCTAACAGGAATATACACATTTACATCAAATATAATCCGACTTCTTTCAATTACGGTTATTTTCGAAAGGTTAACAATATACGAACGATGAACTCTCATAAACCTATCCGTTGGTAACTGCTCTTCAATTGCCTTCATACTCAAGAGTGTCATTACCGGTTTTGAGTTAATGAGATGAATCCGGATGTATTCATTCATTCCTTCAATGTACTTTATTTCATCGAAGTTAATCCTTACTATTTTATATTCCGATTTTATAAAAAGGAATTTTTTGTTGCTGTTGACTTCATCAGATTTTTTCGGATTCAAATCGAACCACGATTTCACCTTATTTGCTGATTTTAAGAAGTCACTGTAGCCAATGGGTTTAAGTAAGTAATCGAGCGCATCAACCCTGAAACCCTCCAATGCATGTTCGCTGTAAGCAGTCACAAACACAATTTTTGGAGGATTATCAAGGGATTTAACAAAATCCAATCCATTCAGATCGGGCATATTTATATCAACAAACATCAGATCCACCGGTGTAGTATTGATCGTTTCAATTGCCTGTAAGGCGCTTTCGAACAAACCAGATAATTCCAGGAATGGCGTTTTTTGAATGTACTCTCCGATTTGCTCTAAAGCCAATGGTTCATCATCAATTGCTAAACATCTGATCATCATATCGGAATTGATAAGTTTACAGTAAAAAGGTTTTCTCCATCAATTATATCCAGGTGATAATTATTCCCGAAAAGTAAAGCTAATCGTTTGCGTGTGTTTTCTATGCCAATGCCTGAAAATTCTTTTGATGCGCTTTGATCAGTCTTACTATTCCTGACAACCAGCAGAAGCCTGTTTTCTCCAATGCTAAAATCTATGTCGATAAATGATTCTTCCTTGTAACTGATGCCATGTTTGAATGCGTTTTCAATGAGTGAAAGGAACAAGAAGGGTGGTATTGTCTTTTCAGGGATTGAATCGGGAAGGCTGAGATTAATTTTTACTTTAGCACTATACCTCAACTTCATTAAGTTTATATAGCTTTCGAGGAATTCGATTTCCTTTTTTAAAGCTGTTTTTTCTGCTCCGGTTTCATATAAAAGATAACGCATCATTTTTGAGAGTTTGATGATTGCTTCCTTTGCTTCGGCTGAATTTTTATCAACCAGTGAATGGATATTGTTCAGCGTATTCATGAAAAAATGCGGGCTTACCTGGTTTTGAAGAAGTACCAGCTGGGTAGCAACATTTTCTTTTTCGAGTTGAACCTTTTCATTTTCAGATTCTATCCAGCGCAGACCCGACCGTAAACCTGTATCAAATCCAACAAGCAGAACGGAAAGAACTAAAAAATTGGCAAAAGGAGGCACAGGCCTTGGTTGGCGTTTCCCAGCATGTGCCTGGTTTTCGGATTGTGGAGGCTTTTCGGGACGTGGCTCCTGATTGTCAGAAAGCCTCGGCGGGGGATTTCTTTGCTCTCGGTCTTGTGGTACATTGCCCGGAGGTAAATTGATCCTGGTATCGTAATAATATGATCCAAAAGTCAATAATACCATCGTACCTGAAAGTAAAACAATGAAAAGGGCAAGTTTTCCTTTGAAAAGAAAAAAGGGAACAAAAACGAAGCGGTTTAACAGGAACAGCAACGAAACAGGTACAAGTATTTCCAGTTGGTTATTTATGCTCTTCCATAACGAATTGTCAGACTCTTCCCTGAAAAGTACCGGTATTACCAGGAGCACGATCCATACCAGGGAAATCAATGCTACCTCGACGTATTTAATTTTTTTGCTATTCATCAGCCAATGATATTATGGTACCAAGTGATTTGAGTTTGGTTACTCCGGCTTTAAAATATGAAAGTTTATTTGAAGTTGTGTTCTTAAATGCTCGCTCTATTTTTGTTTTTGAACTTTATCATCCGGCTTGTTTGGACGCGCTGCCTTTTCCAGTTCCTGGTATTTTTTGAATTGATCTGCTGATAGAACCTGCTTTATTTTGGCATCCCTGGTTTTTTCAAGAGGTTCAACTTTCGATTTATCCGGAGGTGACTGAGGATTTGACTGCGATTTCGGTAGTTTATCTATTTCAGTAAAGAATTCCCTGAAGGCTTTATCTACCGTTTCCTTTTGAGCCGATGAGAGAGAAAGTGGTTTGCAGATTTTCTCATCCACAGTTTTTATTCTTTCATCTATTGAAGGTGGACCCGTTTTAGGGTTTTTCCCTGCATCCGGAGGAGGAGCCAGTGATCTGAGTTTTTCAGGGTCGAATCCTTCAGCGGTGATGGCACTGGCAGTTTCGGGCCCGGCATGAATTCCTGCCACCTTGAATTTTTCCTGGATGGCTTTGGCATCGGCAGCTGTTAGTTTGGACGCATTATATCCGGATAATATTTTTTTTATCTGCAGGGTTTGTTCTGCCGTTATAGGTTGAGATTTAGCTTGTGGTTTTTGATCGGCTTTAGGTTTTTCCTGGCTAAAAACCAGTTCAGGAATTAAGAGCACAAAAAGTGTTACTATGCTTACTGTTATGTTTTTATAAAGTCGGGTATACATGATGCTGATTATTTTGGGTTGTTAAATTTACTGAAATGCAGATTTAATTTGTATGAACTGAAACAAAAAACATTGCAGGATAGAATTTTTACCGAAAAAGCATCCTGCAATGCTTGTAAAACCTACTTAAACATAAAATCGGTTTTGCTGATTTCAGGCATTGGGATAGGTTCAGAGTAAAGAAAACCTCCGTCAGGATTGATATAGCCAAGATCATCGGCTAGTTGAAGCAGTTTTGTTTTCTGATCATCCGAAAGTGAATTATAAACATCCGAAAAGGTAGTTGCATAATAATAGCTCAGTTCGCCATCCAGTTCGCCATATCTTGCTGAAAGAGCTAAAATAGTCGACTGATCAGCACTTTGCGAAGCCAGGAATTTCCGTAGTTCGGTTGAAATGGCTTCACGTTTGGCTACCAGTTCGGAAAGAGCACTTCGCTGAAGGTCCACTATAGCTTTCACTTGCTCAGCCTGGTCAGTTGTAAGGATTGCAAGGAAATTCTGACCGGCACTGGCAGTGAGCGTTTCGTCGATAGTATAGTTGGGGTTGCCCATGGCAGGCCAGTCTTTCAGATAAAAAGAGCCAAAGTATGTTCCATGCCTTTCAGGGCAGAAATATACATCGGATGTTACGGAACCGGCATACCATGCATACATTTCGCTTGCATAGGTCATAACAGCAACACTGATATCCCTTTGTAAATTGAGCCCTTCCAGGGGATTAACCAAGGTGCTGTCCCAGTTACCAATCCCGTTCCGAGCCTTTAACGCATCTAAGCTTGCTTTTTGGGCGATGCTCAACGAATTGACGATTTCGCCAAAAAGTTTAGCCCGGTCGTAGCTGATCTGCCCGTCAATTTTATAAAGTTCTGCTGTATATGCCAGCACTGCTTCTTTGCTGAGTTGGGTTGTACCTGATGGAAGGTCGCCTTCTTTCAAACGGCGGAAAGCTTGTAGCAAAGGATAGCGTTTGTATGCAAACTCGTTTATCATATCAATTTGTTTCTGTGCACTTTGAATGAAAAGGTTTACCTGGTCGTTTGTGAGTATGTGCAGCATATTGAATGAAATAATAGTTACGAAACTTGTATTATGCCCCAACTTGGTAGGATCGTTATCGCGGAGGCATTGAAATCCGCTGTAATCAGCTACTTTACCCGGAGGGAGAAATGACTGTGACCCCAGACTGCCTGTTAAAAATGCCAGGCCGTCAAAAGCTATTGTATTCCTTTGAGCTTCGTCCGAAATGGCCTGGGTTATAGTGTATTCATAATCAATTGAAGGATCATCTGGAGTATTCGTCTCATCTTCCTCTTTTTGGCATTGGGCAAATATGGAAGTAAATAAAACAAATAGTAGGAGTGATGCAATCCGAAGAAAATTCTTTTGAATTGAAACATAGGATTTGAACGAACGGTTTTCAGAAACAGCCTCCATCTGAGAGTCTTTACTGAATGATGCCTGAGTTTTCATGGTTTGAGTTTTTTAAGGATTAGCAGTTACGATGTGAATTGCATTAAGTTTTTGATTCCTGATTATATATCCCGTGAGTAAACTACGATCAGTGTTGCGCTTGCAAGGGTAATTTTTTTGATAGCTTCGAGTAAAATTTCCCTGTTGACCTCCGAGGCAGGAACAGTTAAGGCAATGGGTTCCGAGAGGGCATAAATGGTGTATACGTAACTTTTTACACCAGGACCTTGTGAGCACGGCGGCGCATAGCCTATATTCCCGTTTACGCTGTTATTGCCAAGGGTTCCGATTCCGGTTGTATTTTTTTCAAGACTTTGTACAGTCAGAGGAATGTTGTAAAGCACCCAATACCAGTGAATATCGGTTACTGATGCTTCGTGGTGCATAACCAGGGCAAAATACCTGGTGCCTACAGGGAAACCGCTCCATTCCAGAGGTAAAGTTGAACTTTCGCCATCACAGGTATATTCTTTCGGCAATAAACTATCTGATTGAATTTCCGAACTCTTTAGTGCGAAAGCACTAGAAATGGTTTCATTATTATTCTCTTTCGAACAGGCCTTACATGCATATGCAATCAGCAGAATTCCGATTAAGGATAAGCAGCCAACCGTGAATTCTCTAGCATGTTGGATTTTTAGTATCGGTCTCATGACTGTGATTTTTGAACAAATTTATATTCGTATAAAAGTGAATGCAAAAGCGATCAATTAACTGTTGGGGGATATCAGTGAACCATGTGATTTTATCTGCTAATAAGCGACTTACAGAAAAAATCTACCGTTGTGTTCCTGCTTCTATTAAAAAGCTGAGCCGGAATGAATCCGGCTCTGAGAATTACTAATTGCTGTTTTTATGCTTTTCAATCAAAGAAGTGTATCCCTTGCTGAAAACTACCTCTCACCCTGGCTATTGATGGCGGGTAATTGCGAATCAGGTTATTTCAGGATTTTTATAGTTTGGATAAAATTCGTCGTATACACTTTCAGTAAATAAATACCAGGTGTCAGGGTCGAAAAATCTTGCCGTTCAATGAGTGTTCCTGACCATATGATTTGTCCTGCAGCATTCAGTAACTGGTATGTTTCCTTTCCTGTTGCATTTTCGATATTTATCTGGTTGCTAAATGGATTAGGGAAAACACTGACCGTGTGAATCATTGGCTGTTCGTCGATTCCATTCGTATATTTTTCAATAAAGTCACCCGGGGTTAAATCCCTGCCAGTAAAGGCAGGATAATCCGGAGCATACCTGTATATCCTGAAAACCGAATTCATGGTTTCATCAGGTCTTACAGGGTTTGTTGGGATGGTATCTCCCTGGTTCATAGGACCATTATCGTCCACAGGACAAATATATCTCCACACCAGGTTTCCGGAGTTGGTAACTTCAGTAAAATCACCATGTCCACCTTCGCAGATGATTGTATTGCCATTAGGCTGGCGTTGGGCGCCGGAAATATTTTCAGAGTACAAGGCTTCAGGCGGATTAGCCACGTAGGACCAGGTAAACCCGGTCGGCCCGAAAGCGTTACCTATCGTCAGTGGATAATTGCCGTTTGCATCAACGGCAGGAATGATCTCGTCAACGGTGGAAAATAGTGGATTCCGGCCAAGACCGTTATTATAACAGGTGAGGTTTCCTTCACCAGGACAACCTGGCTTCACCCATTCGACATCATGCTGCTCAAAATACTTTCTGTCATTGATGGTGCCTGCTCCATAAGTAAGTGGGTTACCCCAACGATAGATCAGGTCGCCACCTTTACCACGGGTGCCTCCTGAGTGACCAGCTGATTGAGCCGTAGTCGTACTGTGATCAACAATCCAAACTTCACTATTCCCTCTCACGCTCATAGCGATCTGGTCAAGAGCAGGATTGTAGTCGATGGAATTCATATGGTTCCAAAAAAGAGGAAGGTTCCTGTGGTCGCCATCACAATCAATTAATTCGGGGTGAGTATTTACTATTCCGAAATTTGATTTCGAGGCATCAAAATCCTGTACCAGGTGATCCCACACATGCCATTCCCAAACGACCGTTCCTCCCGTAGGATAAATTGGCTGAATTTCGATGATGCAATCAGGCAGCATGTAACCTTTCTGTTGTATCTCAGCATTCAATTTTGAAGGGTCAAATCCGGCAGCCAAAACCTGTGCATATGTCTTTTTCTCTACAACCAGCATAATGATATTCCCATTAGGTAGCTTTTTTATATCATGATGTTGCATATAGGTTGGTGTTGTATAATCCAGGGACCATATTAGGTTATCGTCCCAGTCGTATTCTTCGATTCTTCCGCCTTCACCTCCTCCGGTTCCTAATTGGGTTTGGGTCATGCAGGTTCGCAGGAGATTGCCATTTTCCAACAGGTAAACCGCCTGGCCTGGTGGATAGGTACTGGCTGTCCATTCATGAACTTTACGACCTTCATTGTTGATCAGATAGGTCATTGTATTTTGCTTGGGAGCGAATAAAGTATATCCTTTGTATGTAAGAGATGTGTCGTTGAATAAGACTCCCATTGTCCGGGTTTGTCCATAGGATAATCGAGTGACAAATGACACAAACAAAATGATTGTTGCGGTAGAAGTTAATATCTTTTTCATGAAGGGAGTATTTCTTATTTAACTAAAATCATTTTTTTACTTAATTGCCGGTTATCTGCCTTGAGGATATAAAAGTAAATGCCATTTGCTACCAGGCTTCCTCCAGTATTGGTTGCATTCCATGTTGTGGAATAATTTCCTTTTGAATAATCAGCATCAACCAAAGTTTTAACGTAGTTTCCCGAGAAATCAAAAACGGTTATGTTTACGCGTTTCAATTCTGTAATTTCGAAATCGATAGTGGTGCTGTATGCAAATGGATTAGGGTAATTTTGTCTCAGAATGTCAATTGGTTCCATATATGATTCACTTTCTTTTACTGCAGTAAGATCCTCAGGTTTATAATAGTTTGGAGTTTGTCCTGTCATTGTATTGCCGGGTGTAAGGTTTTGCCCTACTAAGGCAGGATGGTCGCTTGCATACATATATGCCCTGAATACTCCGTTATAAGTTGGGTAGTTATCCACCTTTACCTTTTTAATGCCATTGCGGGTCATTGGGTTGATATACTCCCAAACAATTGACGTATCAGATGGATATACTTCAAAGAAATGACCATCATTCATTGAACATACCAGAGTATTTCCATTTGCTAATCGTTGGGCACTGGAACCAATGGTGCTAAAAAAAGAGGTGTTGTTTTTGCTTGAGTAAGTCCAGACTATCTGTTTCGAAACATTCTTTTTCTCCTTCATCAGGTTGGCATCGGGCGAATTTACAATTGTATACCCGGCTTCAGGAGGGTTTACAAAATGTCCTGTATTTGTACCTGCTGAATTCAAATAAGGATTGATTTCGATAATATAGGATTGAGGGGTAAGTTCAAAAAGATTTTGTGCATTGCAAAAAACCAGAAAATTCCCTTCACCAGGCAAACCTGGTTTTATCCATTGTATATCGTGTGAGCCCCCTAATTGTTTATGGCCAGCTGTAGCTTTTTCCCAATTATCGAGAACCGATGGAGGATCGCCTTTGTCGTATTTAGCCGGATCGCCGAACCTGTATTTAAAATCTCCGGCTGTTCCGGCTGCTAATGCAATACTGCTGTCGGAATTGTATGGGATAAATGTATTTCCATGATCAATAACATAGAATTCGCCATGAACTGAATTAATGACAATTAAATCAAGGTTTTGGTTATAATCCAAGGAGTTGCAATGCATCCAGTCGCTTTTCACGGGGTTGCCACGAATATTCAGATCAATTTTACCCGGGGTATTTGCAATAACGCCATATGTTGATTTTGAAGGATCAATATCCTGCACTACATGATCAAAAAAACACCATTCCCAGATGATATTCCCCTGCCTGTCAACTTCTACAATTGCATCCATCTGAGCATCATTATATGTGTGCGAGGGATCGCATCCAGCATCAAGGCATTGCTGTGCAGTTATATCTTTATTGGCTATATATATAAATGTAGAGTCGCCAAGTTTTGGATTATATATTTTAGCGAAATCATGATGCCCATGATAAGTTGACCGGGTTTCAGAATATTGCCACACTGTGTTTCCATTCCAGTCAACTTCTTTCCATGTATTCTGGTTACTCGGATTGCCTCCGACTGCATCAAGTAGGGTGCCAGCTTCTGTAAAACGGGGATTAGTACCCATATTCCAGGTATGAATCACATGGCCTTCCATGTCAATCAAATAAGATGTTCCTCTTGTTCCAAAAAGGGTGTATCCATTAAAGGATCTTGATTCATCCCAATATCTTGTCTCAGTTGGAACCATAAAGCATTCCTGGGAAAATGAATGCCTTACAAGCAAGGAAAAGACTAATAGTAAAAGGAAGTTTTTCATTGGGTTGATTTTTAGTTTATAATAATCATCTTCTTTGTGTATTTCATTTCATCAACCTGGAGAGAGTAATAATATACTCCTTCAGGGTAATTACCTGAATTCCATTGATAATCGTGAGCGCCTTCATCAAGTTTTCCGTTCGCAAGGGTCGCAATTGTTTGCCCTAATTGGTTATTAATTGTCAAAGTCACAAACTGCGGATTTGGTAATTTAAAACGGATAGTAGTTGTTGATTGAAACGGATTCGGAAAGTTCTGTTCTAAAATATTGGGATCAGCCTTATTATCGCTGATTCCGGCGGTATAATCGGTGCATTTACGGGCAATACGAAAGCCTATATGGTACCATGGATGGTTCGGATCCTGTGGCCCACGGTAGTATGACGGATTACGGTTCGAGACCCTGGAATGCCCGTCATTAACAGAGGTTGTTGTATAACCATTGTACCAATTGCCGCCACGCATACCATGGTATGGTTTTCCGTCAGGCATTATAAAACCTGCCTCAGGGCCTTTAGGATTATCATAAGGGCTTATGCTATAATAGTTTTGCCCGTACCAGTCGTTTATAAGTTCCCAAACATTTCCGGCCATATCATAAAGGCCAAATGCATTGGCTCCATTGGTGGTTTGATAATTTGTTGTGCTACCAGGCCAGTTGTAATCGGATTTCAGCCTCAACGCTCCATCATAAAATCCAACAGGTGTGCTAAGAGGATAGTCGCCTGCTTCATAAGGGTCGCCCGATTGAGGCCAGTTGGCTTTTGTAACATCCTGATCATCTCCCCACGGATAATTATAATATGGGTTATTTTGCCCGCCTCTTCCGGCATATTCCCATTCTGCTTCTGTGGGAAGGCGGTAACCGCTCTTCGAAAAATCACAAACCGAGTTGGTAAGATTATAACATTCCTGCAAACCGTTTTGTAAACTGAGCCAGTTACAATAAGTTACAGCTCCATACCACATAACCCCTACAACAGGATGGTTCAGCCTGAAATCTGCAATTGAAAAATTGCTTCCGTCATAAGTTATGCTATAATAGGGAGCTATCTGGCTTGTCAGGCAAAGGGTATTAGTGTCGCCAATGTTATACACCCGGTTATTCAGAACCGCTATTTTCCCGTTTAAAAGGGCCGAATTGAGAAATGCCAGGAATTGCTGGTTTGTAGTTTCTGTTTTGCCCATGAATATTGAATCCACTTTTACCAAATGAATCGGGAATTCATCGCTCGGGTGATTTGGGTCAACAAAACCTATATGATCGCCCATCTCAAATTCTCCACCAGGTACCATGGCTTCAGAAATATTGAGATCAGCATTATCGGATCCACCCCTTACCAGGAGTACATTCTCTTTCAGTGTTTTATCATTGTAGGAAACTATCCCGTAATCAATATTAATATCCCAGGCTTTTGTTGCAGCATTCTGCATAGAAGTTGATGACCAATAGTTTCCTGAAAGACAAGCAGGGAAAAAGGTTTTATTAAAGGAAGGTTTAGTGAGTGTCGGATCATTCAAGGACTGTAATTCTTTAATATTGGGAAGCCTCCAATCATTTTTTTCGGCTAGTATTAAACTGTTTGCATAGGACAGTGCTTCCTCCCATGAAAGCAGATTTGGTGACTGGATTTTCTGCCAGGTGAGGCCGGTAAAGTTATCGGTAATGGTTTCATTTCCGTTGTCAGTAAAATGGGGCAAAGCAAATGTTGTTGAAATAGGGTTTCTGACAGCCCTTACATGAAACTGTTTACTGCCACCGGCGCTTAGCGTTTCCGACTTTGGATGAGCTCCGATGCCTCCGCCGGCATTCGTTACCCATACTTTTGTTGGATCATCGGCCCCAACATCACTACTCCACCAGTATTCTGCCTGGGTTAAAGTAAAATAAGCAGTATTCAATGCAGGGTTAAGGTGGCTTAGATTATTGATACTGTATAATTCGATGCCGGTCGGAAGACGCCAATCGGAATAGCTGCCCAGTACCAGGTTATTACAATATGTAGTTGCATTTTCGAATGTCATTTCACCGCCGTCCGTTTTCTGCCACATCAAACCTGTGATGTTATCAGTAATAGTTCCATCGCCATTATCAGTAAAAGATGGTGGGTTGATGCAGTAATCGGCATCTTCGCCCGAAGTTGAAGTATAACTCTGGTTTTGACCGCTGTCCGGTAGCCTGAATGGCAGAAGTCTTTGTGCCTGTACATCAAAAATTAACACACTTGTTAATGCGATAAGCAAAGATTTGGAGTGTAATAGTCTTAACATAGTAGAACCGGAATTTACGTTAGTATGTAAAAATCATTTTCATTCTGTTCCTGCATTTTTCTTATTCAAAATTACTTGGTCATGAAACTCAGATCAAAAACAATCAATGGGTTAATGATTTTTATCTGTGGAATACCACATTTTATATGCAGGTAAAAAGAAAACATGGACATGAATTTCAGGTGAACGCAAGAATTGTATCTATTCAAAACTTATTTAATACAAATCATTTTCAGGCTTTGCGAATCGTTCCCGATAGTAAGCCGGCAATAATAAAGTCCTTTTGGAAGAGAAAGTTGTTCCGCATTGAACGTAACGCCATATGATCCTGGTTGTTGGTGTTGGTTTACCAGAGTTATTACTTCTCTTCCATAAACATTAAATACTTTTAGCTGAACATGATCCGCAACTTCTATTTTATAATTAACAGATGTTTCACTTTTGAAAGGGTTCGGGAAATTTTGTTTAAGCTGAAACTGGGTTCTACAAGCAGTATTTTCTCCAATTCCATTGGTAGAAGAAACTAATGTGTAGGAATATGCAACATCTCTATTCTTATTGTTAATGTTTTCTTCATTTGGCAGCAAGGTTTTGATGTAATCAACTTTTGTACTGGAGTCGGAAACTGTTACCAGCAGATATCCTCTTCCTGGCAATAGGATGCCATCAACATAACCATATTGGGTGGCTGAAATGTTAGTGATATTTTTGTTCGATGGCTGAGGTACTTCCTGGTATACAATACCATCCTTTTCTTGTTTTCCAAAAAAATGATCATGACCATGAAAAAATATGGTAGCATTATTATCCATCATAAGCTGATGAATTGGTTTTTCCCAGGAGGTTCGGTGTAAATCAAAGCCCCAGGTAGAATCAATGTTGCTACCACCCATTTCAAACAAACCGGCATATTCTGCACCTCCACGTGCATCATTACCTTTCCCACCAACCAAGTTGTGGCAGAATAGGAACTTGAATTTTGCCTGGCTAGTTGTTATTACATTTTTAAACCAGTTATACTGTTCCTCGCCAAGAGTCCAACCCCAATCAGGCTTTTGTAACGTATACCAGAAAGGATCAAGAACAATAAATAATGCATTTCCCCATTCCCAGGCATAATAGTTTTCACGCAATCCTACAAAAGGTTCCTCTTTGATATTCCCGGTATAAAATGAATTTGGTAAAGGATTTGGATAATACAATTTTCTGGTATTCGAAGCCATTACCGGAATGCTGTTTGCCGTACCATCCAGCCTCCATCCTAATTCTCCTTCATGGTTCCCAAGTACCAGAAAGAGCGGAACTGAGTGGCAAACATTGTTGAAATAAGGCCTGTAAAGAAGATGCCGGTCAGTGATAACCGTCTGGTTTATGACCGGCTGTTTTTCCGACATAAAAATATCGCCCAGGTCGATAAGGAAATCGGGCTTCGCAGAAAGAATATTTTGAAGCGTCAAAGCAAAAGAGGCTGAATTTGAATTAGTGTCGAGATGCGGATCGGCCTCGATGGCAAAAGTAAACGTGCTGCCCAGTTTTCGAGGCGATTGAAAAGTATGCTCAGCCCCGGCCTCGAAGGAGCCCGATACTCCGTATTGCCTGTACCGCGTCCTGTAATAGTATTTTGTGTCGGGAAGTAGTTCGGTCAACTCCTGTTCAAGGGGGACATCCTTTTCAGCAACAAAAGTAGGTGTTGATTGAGTAAAATTTCCACTTACACTGCCATATTCCCAATACACTTCCGACTTCTGATCGAACAAAATGCTCATGGTGATCGCAGAATTAGTTGGTCTGCCCAATATTTCGGTATAGTTTTGACTGGAAGCATACTTGCCAAAAATAAAAAGTAGTAGAATTATTAGTAAACAGTTCTTCATGAAGTTACATTTAGGGTTCAAAAAGATTTGAGATTGCCATATTACTTGTTTATTATCACTTTTTTATTCACGGCATAACTAGGCGTTTTTATGTTTACCATGTAAATTCCGTTTTTAATGTTACTGACATTCAGCGTATTTGATTGTGTTTCGAGCAATGGCTGACCCATTAAATCGATCAGGCTTATCCTGAAATCATTATCGGTTTCCGGAATTTGAATTGTCAAAATATCTTTTGCCGGATTCGGATAAATATTTACCAGTTTACCCGAAGGATTATCGTTCATTCCAGCCGACTGACAAGTGCCGATTGAATAACTGAAAGCAACTTCCCTGTTGTGATGAACACCTGATATTGTATCAGTGGGTAAGTATGCCTTTATGTAATCAACTTTTACACAATCAGCAGATACGGTAACTCTTATATGACCTGACCCATCAAGAGTATCGGATACATAAGCATCAGCGTTAGCTAGCATCCCGATTTCATAGGTCGAATCGCTCGGCATAGGCAAAGCCTGGTATGTCACACCATCCATCATTTCATGAGCAAAAACATGATCGTGACCCTGAAAAAAAATATTTACACCGTTGTCCACAAATAACTGGTGGATGGGTTTCGCCCAACCTGGTCTTTTAGTAGGGAAAGAAAAGGTCGTGCCATTTTGTTCATACCCGCCCCATTCATATAGCTTTGCATTGGTTACCCCGCCCCTGCCTTGTCCACGGATATGATGAGCAAAAACAAATTTAAATTTGGAATTGCTGTTTTCGAGGGTGTTTTTCAGCCAGGTGTATTGCGGTAATCCCAGCGACCAGTTCCAGTTTGTGGGTTTGGCAGATGTATCACATTGGTCGCGGTACACATCCAAAACAACAAACAGGGCATCGCCCCAGGTCCATGAATAATAGTTTTCAGGGTTTCCCATGCCGTAAGGTTCAACATCGGTGTTACCACTATAAAACTCGTTTGGAAATGGATTAGGATAATAGAATTTTCGCCACAACGTCGCGTAAACTGCAATATTCTCAGGTGGGTTATGGGCTAAATAATAATCGAACTCGCCTTCGTGGTTGCCCAGACACACATAAAACGGGATTGAATGGCAGATTTGTCCTAAATATTGCCTGTAATCTTTATGCAGCAAATCCATTTGCGAGGAGGTGATGGTATACGGATTATGGTCATCACCGAAAATGTCGCCTAATGAAAGCATGAAATCGGGCTTGTCAGCTGCCTGGTTGGCAAGGCAAATCTTATATATACTCCTCACACCTTTTTTGTCGTAAAGGTGTTCGTCAGCTTCTATTGTGAAAGAATATGTGCTTCCAGGTGCACGTTGGGTATGAAAAGTATGCTCTGGTCCCATTGAAAAAGCAGAAGAAGATCCGCTAATACGGTATCGTGTTCTGCAATAATACTTTGTATCGGGCAGTAAATTGGTAAAATCAAATTCAAGAGGAGTATTCATTAAGGCAATTTCAACTGCTGTTGAAGAAGGATAAGAGCCCGAAGTAGTACCATACTCCCAATATACTTCTGTTTGTCGGTCGAATAAAATACTATTGGTTATAGATGAATCTGTAGGTCTGCCTAATATTTCATTATAGGATTGGGCAGATAATGAATTACCACAAAAAACGGAGAGGATAATTAGTGTAACAAGTTTTTTGAGTATAGGGAAGTAAACTTTTTCCATAAAAAAACATTTGTTGTAACCGGGTTTCTAATAATACACTTGAAATAGGTTTATATTAGCCTCAATTAAATGTTAGCACTTTTTAAGCTTAAATTTACCAACCTAATGGCAAAACAGCAGAGAAAAAGTGCAAAGAAAAAAGCCCAGTTAGTACTGGAGCTATTGCGTGGCAAACCCA
>Ga0265593_1000151_pt1 | contig 47182 bp, 43 predicted proteins | sample saktaG_8_FD_190136 | JGI IMG/M metagenome (GOLD analysis project Ga0265593, IMG submission 190136) | Saline water microbial communities from Sakinaw Lake, British Columbia, Canada - sak_2011_5_24_36m | ecosystem: Environmental > Aquatic > Non-marine Saline and Alkaline > Saline ... | reverse complement strand
ATTATAACATCCCTCCATGTGTTTTAATCTCTTTAGGAATTTAATGAAAACAATACTCTTTTTTTTAGTCATACTGATTTTGAGCGGATGCGGTTACAAAGCAGCGCCGTATTATGAAAAACCCTCTACAGAAGGAAAAAGCGTTGCGTTATGATGTTGTAATTATCGGTGCTGGTGTTGCGGGACTGTATGCTGCCATAGGATTACCGAAGCATTTAAAAGTTTTAGTCATTAGCAAATCACATCCGTGGGAGTGTAATACCTATTATGCCCAAGGGGGAGTGACGACAGCGTACAACGATGCTGATATTGCGGTACACGTTTCTGATACCCTTGAAGCAGGTGCGGGAATGTGCAATCGTGATGCCGTACAGTTTATGAGTGAGCAATCTCAAAAAGTGATACATGATTTGATGCAGCGGGGATTTTTATTTGACACCGATATGAATGGAAACCTTCTCTATACGCAAGAAGCTGCCCATTCACGTAATCGTATTTTGCATGCAGGCGGGGATGCTACGGGACGTTATTTACATCTGTTTTTACTCCAGCAAAATCCTCACCCAATGCTCTCCAATGCCACAGTAACGGATTTGTTGATGGAAAACGATAAATGTTGCGGAGTGGAAGTGTTCAGTGAGGGAGTTAGAAAACTCATTTATGCAAACAATGTAATTATCGCCAGTGGCGGGGTTGGATCGTTGTATGAATATCATACGAACTCGCATGCTATCAGTGCGGACATTCATGGGATTTGTCTCGAAAAAGGGATTGCACTTGAAAATATGGAAATGATGCAGTTTCATCCCACTGTTTTTGTGACCAATAGCGGTGCACGTAAACAACTTCTTTCAGAAGCGTTGAGAGGTGAAGGGGCATGGATTGTGGATGAAAATGGCTACCGCTTTTTGTTCGAATACGACGAGCGTGGCGAAATGGCACCGCGAGACATTGTGAGTCGGGCAATATTTGATTACAAACAGCGCTCTTCCAGTCAAGTCTATATCTCATGTGCCCATTTCGATAAAGAGTATTTCCAAGGACGTTTCCCCAATATTTATAAAGCATTGCAGGATTTAGGGTATAACCTTCCCTATGAACGAGTCCCTATCTCACCAGCGTTTCATTATGCTATTGGAGGAATTAAGAGCGATTTAGAGGGACGTGTTCCCAAGATGCAAGGGCTGTATGTTATCGGTGAGGCTGCGTGTACTGGCGTTCACGGGGCAAATCGTCTTGCCAGTAATTCTCTTCTCGAGGGACTTGTATTTGGGAAACGTGTATCAGAAACGATCGTTGCTTCACTCGTGACGCCGTGTGTTGGAAAGTTTAGCCTTTCTACTATACCCTTAGAGCTGGAAGAGGATAAAGAGAAAAAAGACAGACTGCGTCGTATTATGTGGGACAAGGTATCGATTGTTCGGACGCAAGAAGGGTTGAATGAAGCGTTACGCGTAATTGATGAGATGTTGAGCTCGGAGGTCGGACGATTGTTGAAATTACGACTTCTTAGTGCTCGCGCTATTGTTGTTTCAGCGCTTAAGAGGGATAAATCGATCGGGGTGCATTATATTACTTCCGCTTGATCGTGTTTTTCATGATGATGCGCTGCCATTTTTAGTAAAAACGGGACGCTCAAGTTCAAAATAAAAGCACTTACTGAAATCAACAATAAATCAGCACTGGTGATGAGGTGCATAGCAAGCGCCGCCATCGCAACCAAAAAAGTAACTTCTGCTCGTCCTTGCATGGCGATTCCTATTAATACGGATGAACGCCAAGGAAGCGCATTGATATATCGAGCCGTAAAAGAAGCAGCAATAAATTGGGAAATAAATACAACACCCGCTAGAAGTAATGCTTGCGTTATAATCGCGCCAAGAGCATTGAAGCTCTCGATTTTCATGTTCAAACCAATACTGATAAAGAAGATGGGTGCGAAAAAATAGAGGGTTAAAAAACGAAGTTTTTCCATTGTGTCGTGAAACACTTCATCACCGCTTGAATACTCGGTTTCAAAGTGATCTTTGTTGATAATCAAACCCATAAAATAAGCCCCTAAAGCGATACTGGTTTCGAAAAGTTCAGCGATAAAAGAGCCTAGAAATGCCAAAAATATCATGATAATAATGGCAACGTTTTGTTCTTGTTTTCCCAGAAATTTTCCGGCTCCGGCATGTAAATAAATAGATGTTTTGGTTTTGGTAAAGATGGTTAGTAAAACACTCTCTTTTTTGAGAGAAGTTGTCGGATGAAACAGAAAAAATAAATAGGCGATAAGGGTCATTGCCAAACTAAAAAAGAGAAAGTTTGAAACAGGTTTTATGGCAAGTGAGGTGATGCTTTGAAGTGAAATTTCAGCGGATGATGCTCCCAACGAGACAAGAATACCGCCTAGAATTCCCCATAAAATTAAAGAGAGTACGTCATCGGTCAAAGCGGCGGCAACGATAATGGGTTGAAGACGGCTTTTTGCACTAAAATTGAGAGTATTGAGCGTTAAAAAAGCGATACCAATAGAAGTCGGAGTAAATGCCATTGCAAAAACAATAGACTTGATAGTATCGTGTGAGAGTGAAAATTCGGTGAAATACAGTGCCGTAAAGGGTAGAATAACGCCAGCAACTGCGATTTTCCACCCTTTTTTAATCCCTTCTGTAAAACTTTTAAGATTTTCTTCCAGTCCAAGATAAAAAAACAAAAAGATGGTCCCGATAAACGCAAAAATTTCGATGGCGGCGGATGTAGGGGAAAGAAGATGGAGATTAACCGCTGCAAGTCCCCCTACGAGATAAAAGAGAACATCGGCAATCCCCGTTTTTTTAGATGCCCATAATGATCCGATAATAATAATAAGTAGGTAAAGTAAAATTAAAGTCGTAATCATTTCCACGCGGTTATCCCTTTTTTTATGTGATTGTATCTAATCTTAAACAAGTTTAGAATACTATTACATACTTAAATTTATCCAATCTTGCACCTAAAGGCTTATCCGTGAAAGATGTCAATATTATCGTCCTTGATTTCGGTTCCCAGTACACTCAGCTCATCGCTCGCCGTTTGCGCGAAGACAAAATCTATTGTGAAGTTCTTCCGTATCACACAAAAATCGATGCTATCAAAGCAAAAAATCCAAAAGGTATCATCTTAAGCGGCGGTCCTTCATCGGTCTATAACAAAGATGCCTACACGGTAGATCAGGGTGTTTATGCCCTTGGTATTCCTGTTTTGGGAATTTGTTATGGAATGCAGCGTATTGCCGTTGATTTTGGCGGTTCAGTTATCCGTAGTGATCATCATGAATACGGTCAAGCGGAGCTTACGATCGACATGACACAAAATTCTATCCTGTTCCAAGGGTGCGAAGATGAGCGAAATGTCTGGATGAGTCATTCGGATAAAGTGGACGTATTACCAGAGGGCTTTATCTCTATTGCGCACTCGACTAATTCTCCTTATGCCGCTATTGCCCATGAGGAAAAAATGGTTTATGCGATGCAGTATCATCCCGAAGTTCACCACTCCGAAGAGGGGTATTTGATGCTCCGTAACTTTGCCCGTACCATCTGTGGTATTACCGAAAAATGGGATATGGGACATTTTCTTAAAGAGCAGATCATCAAAATCCGTACCCAAGTCGGTGATGGAAAAGTATTGTGTGCTCTAAGCGGCGGAGTGGATTCGTCTGTTGTTGCGGCACTTTTATATGAAGCGATTGGAAATCAATTGATTCCTGTCTTTGTGGATAACGGTCTTTTACGTAAAGGTGAACGTGAATCGGTTGAAAATATCTTTAAAATTCATCTCAAAGTCCCTCTTGTTGTTGCGGATGCATCGGAGAATTTCCTCGGCAAACTTGCGGGTGTGACTGATCCTGAGACGAAGCGTAAGATTATCGGGCACACGTTTATCGAAGTGTTTGAACAAGAAGCAAAAAAACATGATGGTATTAAATTCTTGGCACAGGGGACATTGTATCCTGACGTCATCGAATCGGTTTCCGTAAATGGTCCATCGGTAACAATTAAAAGCCACCATAATGTCGGCGGACTGCCTGACTGGATGGATTTCGAACTTATCGAGCCATTGCGTGATTTGTTTAAAGACGAAGTGCGTAAGCTTGGACTTGAGCTAGGTTTACCAGATTATCTCGTTAATCGTCATCCGTTCCCAGGACCGGGCTTGGGAATTCGTATCATGGGTGAAGTCAACAAGGACGATTTATTTATCCTTCGTGAAGCGGATGCCATTTTGCTTGATGAGCTCAAAGCGAGTGGATATTACAGCAAAACATGGCAGGCGTTTGCAGTACTGCTCAATGTCAAAAGTGTTGGAGTAATGGGCGATAACCGTACGTATGATAACACCGTGTGTGTTCGTGTTGTTGAAGCGGTAGATGGAATGACGGCAACGTTTGCGCATCTTCCGCACACCTTGTTAGAGCGTATCAGCCGTCGTATTATCAATGAAGTCAATGGTATCAACCGTGTCGTGTATGACATCAGCTCCAAGCCTCCTGCTACGATTGAGTGGGAATAAGGGGTAGCGTTTTTGCGACCCATCTATCTTATCTCCAAAACTCCCTATTCGGGAGTTGTTCACATTCCTATTCTTTCTATCCATTTTTTAACACCAGATATTAATTTTAATCTCTATGAGGGGATTGTTGTCACCTCCAAGCAAGGGGCACTTGCATTAAAGCACTATGCACCTGACTGGGATAAACTTTATGTCATTTGTGTTGGAGAGGCTACCGTTCAAGAGGTGAAGAAACAGGGGGCAAAACACATTGAGTGTGCAGATGGATATGGGGAAAGTATTTTTAATGTATTGCATCAATACCGAGGAAAATGGCTCTATTGTCGTCCCAAAATGATAGCTTCTTCGTGGCCTTCTCGTGTGCGAGAAGAGGGGATGATACTCGATGAGGTGACGATCTATGAGACGAGCTGCAATAAAGAGATGGAGAAGATAGAAATAGCCGATAACGGCATTTTGATTTTTACCTCGCCTTCGAGCATCGAGTGTTTTCTTCAGCAATATTCGCTTAGAAGCACGCATGATATTGTGGTTATTGGAAAAACGACACAAGATGCTTTGCCTTTGGGGATTAAGTCAATGCTCAGTGAGACAACAAGTGTAGAATCGTGCGTAGAAAAAGCACGAGAATTAAGCTTTTTGAGGTTATAATTATTAACTCTGGGCGCAGCGAGTAACCGCAATATGAGGGTTCTACATATACAACTAGTCACATCCGTAGACGTTTCGGTGTGTCGGTGGTCTTGTTTGAGCGTTATTACGTGAGAGATTGCCGCCGGAAGAGACGCTCGATATGGCGCAATTACAGCTTTGAAGAACCAAAGCTACTGCGAAACGCCCGCCTGGGCTTTTGTTTTATTTGAGAATCAATTTTGGTTTTTAGATAAGACAAGTAATTTTTTACCAAGGTAACGCATGAACATAATGATAATCGGTAGCGGTGGACGAGAATTTTCAATAGGAAGAGTTTTAAGCCAAGATTCTGAAGTTTCAAATCTCTATTTTGCTCCCGGTAATGGTGCAACTACAATGTTGGGTGAAAATGTTGCCATCAAAGATTATGAAGAGTTGGCGCAATTTGCCCTCGATAATGCAATTGATTTAACCATTGTAGGTCCTGAAGGTCCATTGACCGATGGTGTTGTAGATATTTTCAAAGCGCGTGGATTAGTCATTTTTGGTCCATCCAAAGCCGCTGCACAGCTTGAGGGTTCAAAAGTTTACATGAAAAACTTTTTGGCTAAATACAATATCCCAACAGCACGCTACATCGAAACAGCTCATATTGGTGATGCATTTAAATTTATCGAGTCCCTGACAGCTCCTATCGTGGTGAAAGCGGATGGATTGTGTGCGGGCAAGGGTGTTATTATCGCTATGAGCCACGATGAAGCCAAAGTAGCCGTATCGGAAATGTTGAGTGGAAAATCATTTGGGGATGCAGGTTTACGCGTTATCATCGAGGAGTTTTTGGACGGTTATGAACTCTCGATGTTTGCCCTTTGTGATGGAAAAGATTTTATTCTCCTCCCCGCTGCGCAAGATCATAAACGACTTTTGGATAATGATGAGGGTCCAAATACGGGTGGTATGGGTGCTTATGCACCGACTCCTTTAGTTGATGATGTGATTTATGAAAAAGTCAAAGAGCGGGTAATCCGTCCGACATTGTTAGGAATGCAAGAAGAGGGAGCGCCATTTGAAGGGGTTCTTTTTATCGGTATTATGGTGGTCAACGGTGAGCCTATTACGTTGGAATTTAACGTCCGTTTTGGGGATCCAGAGTGTGAGATTTTGATGCCATTGCTCAAAACGCCTGCCCGTGAATTGTTTTACAAAGCGGCTACAAAACAGCTTGATACTCTTAATGTAGAGTTTCACGATAAATATGCCGTCGGAGTGGTGATGGCGAGTAAAAATTATCCTTATGACAACTCCGTTCCTGCCGAGATTGTAGTGGATGAGATTCATCATGATGAGATTGTTCAAAACACTCATATCGCTTACGCGGGTGTAAATGCTGAAGATGGAAAGCTTTATGCCACGGGTGGACGGGTTCTTGTGTGTGTCGGTGTGGGAGAGAGTATTAAAGAGGCACGAGACCGTGCTTATATGCTGTGTGGGCAAGTTCATTTTGCCGGTAAAAAACTTCGTACTGATATCGCGTATCAAGCATTGCGTTAATGAATAACGAAATCGAAACCCTTATTTCACGAGAAAAGCTGCAACTTGCAAGCATTCGCTCTCGTGTGGCAGCATTTGGCATAGATGAGGTGTTGTTATCGATAATCCTTTTTGCTATCTTATGGGATTCTATTTCCAAAGCTGCAACTGTTGAGGATATGATTTTAATCATCAACACTTTTATTTTAGAATACATGGCAATCAAAATACTCTACCAAACGTTTTTTACCATACAATACGGAGCAACACTGGGCAAAATTGTGATGAAGATACGGATTGTTGAGATTAAAACACTTTCAAATCCGGGATTTTTAAGTGCATTTAATCGTAGCGTGTTTAGGGTCGTGAGCGAAATTCTCTTTTATTTAGGGTTCGCATGGGCATTTTTTGATCCTTATCGGCGCAGTTGGCATGATCTTAGTGCGCGAACCTTGGTCATTAATGGGTAAAACGTTATTCCTGAGCATCGTGAGTGCAAGCCTGCTACTTGGCGGTGAGCGAGTCGAAATCATTACTTCTCAAGTGGATGCAAACGGCTCGATAGTCAATGCGACCACCCATCCTACCCTGATTTATCAAGACCAAATTTTAAGTGCCGAAATGATTGCTTACGATCGAAACAGTAGTATCGTTGAAGCATTTGGTCATGTGAATGTGTTTAAAGCAGGACAATATCATGCGATGAGTGAATACTCACGATTAAATCTTGATGAAGATACAAAATACTCAAAACCTTATTATGCACTTGATACCACTAGCGGTGTTTGGATGAGTACGGATGAGGCAATAGGATGTAAAAATACCATTGATTTAGCCAAGGGAATGGTATCGGGATGCAGCTCTACTGATCCTCTTTGGACCATTCATTTTACCAGCGCTGATTATGATACTGAGGCGATGTGGGTCAATATTTATAATGCGCAGCTCTACATCCAAGATGTTCCGGTTATGTATTTTCCTTATTTTGGGTATCCCACGGATCGAACTCGCCGAAGCGGATTGTTGATGCCATCATTTGGAATTTCCAGTTCTGAGGGGTTTTATTATCAGCAGCCTATCTATTGGGCACCAACCAACTGGTTTGATGCCGATTTTCGTCCGCAAATTCGTACGTCACGTGGCTCTGGAATCTATACCGATCTTCGATTTGTCGATTCTGCTACATCTCAAGGTTCTGTACGATTAGGATATTTCAAAGAGCAAAATTCGTATGCGCAAGAATACGATTTGGCACACGACAAACACTATGGATTGAATGTAAATTATCGCAATCAAGGCTTTTTGAACCATTGGTTCGGGGCTGATTTAGAGGGTGAATCAGGACTTTATGTAAATGGTTCGTGGATGAATGACGTTGATTATCTAAATTTACAACAAAGTGATGAAACACAAAATGTGACATCTAACCAAGTATTTTCTCGTATCAATGGTTACTATAGCAGTGAAGATAATTATGTAGGTGCTTATTTTAAACACTACCAATATTTGAGCCCAGAGATCGATAACAGTCAAACGCTTCAAACGTTACCAACCCTTCAGTATCACCGATATTTAGAAAGCTTTTTGGATAATCATTTGCTTGAAAGCGGTGATATACAGACGAGTAATTTTTATCGTCCTGATGGAAAACGAGCGGTTCAAACGGATATTAATATTCCAGTTAGCTTGCAAACGAGTCTGTTTGATGAGTATTTGGATGTAAGCTATACCGTGAATGCAGCAGCTCGGGCTATTGGTTTTTATGGTAATACCTTAAGTAATACTATAGATAAAGAGAGCGATTACCCATCTGGATACTATGCGCAGCTTGACCATACTGTTTCATTGGGAACAACGCTGGTGCGACCGTATGAAACTATGACGCATGTTATTGCACCCAATATCAGCTATACTAAAGCAGGGACCCGTTTGTATAATGGATATTATGAAGACCGTCACGGGCAATGCAGCTCTAGTAGTACATATCCGTGCGAATTTTATTCTCTTAATGAACCTAGTGATGGACTCTCGTTGGGTCTGAATAACTTTTTATTTGAAGAGGGGAAACAACGGCTTGTCGATAGATTAACTCAAAATTTTCGCTATGATGATACGGGAAATTATTATGGAGAGTTACAAAACGAGTTAGAGCTGGAAATCACCAAAGCGATTTCGTATTACAATCAAACGTCCTACAATCATGATCGTGATCGTGTGACGAAAGAACAAAATACTCTTCGCTATAATGACAACAGTGTGAGTGGGAGTGTTAGTAATTATTATACAGACCAGCTTGGAAAAACTCCACAATATGCATCGTATTGGACGGCTGACTTGGCGTATCAATACAATCGATACACTAAATTTTTTGGTCTTGTTGCGTATGATTATCATGAAGATTTACTTAAACGAAGCGAAGTGGGATTTTTGTATGCGCAGCGATGTTGGGATTTTGGTTTGAAATTTGTTCAAAATCGTCGTCCGATTTTGACCAATACGACAGGAAATGATTCGGTTAGCGATTCTTATATTTTCATTACGGTTATTTTAAAACCGTTAGGCGGATCTGAATTTAACTATAAACTTACCAAACATTAATGAGGGCGAGATGAAACTAGAAGCAAAAATCGGATTGTTTGTGGCAGTAGCTCTTGGAGCACTTTTGTTGCTATCAACACAAGTAACATCACTCGGAAAATGGGGTCAAAAGGGTTACCCTGTTGAAGCTTATGTGGAAGATGCTTCGGGAATAGAGAAGCAAACGCATGTCGCAATGAATGGTGTTGTCGTAGGTGAAGTACAAGATATTACGATTGAAGGGAAGCGCGTACGGCTAACGTTATTCATTAATGATGGCGTAAAAATTCCGGATGATTCATCGGTGATTGTGGCACAAGAATCGTTACTTGGATCTAAAGTTTTGAATGTTATTGCGGGTGATTCTACCTCAAATCTTCATGCAGGCGGCATACTAGAACAATCAAAACGGTATGCCTCATTCGATCAAACCAGCGATTCGGTCAATGCAGCGGCGAAAGAGCTTGAATTGTTAATGCATGATTTCCGATCAACTCTCGATGAAGAGCACCGTAAAGCAATTCAAGATGCTATTATCGCGTTTAGAGACGTTGGGGTTAACCTCAATGGTGTGGTTATTGACAACCGTGAAGATTTACATGCAGCAATAGCGAATTTTAAAACAATGAGTGCAGGATTTTCTCAAACAGCTAATACGGTCAATAAAGATCTTCCTGCGATTATGGATCGAGTCAACTCCCTCACTGCTCGCATGGATAACATCAGTGGGGCCTTAGAGCATACGCTTCCTGAAGCCGTAACGAAATTTGTGGGCATTGAAGACAATGTGAGTACGATCTTGGCTGAAAATCGTACAGGTTTAAAAACGACTATAGACTCAGCCGGTACGTTTTTCAAAAGTGCTGAAATTGCATTTGATAAAGTAGATACGCTCCTTTCTACATTTACAACAAGCGAACTTCAAGTGGCGATGCATACGGATGCCATGATGCGTGATGGATACGGAAAAATTTATCTCGGAGCGACATATTTGCCTAATCCAGAGACTTATTATATGTTTGATCTAGTCAGTACGGATGATTATTCGGCGAATGCACTAGTACCAGGACCTCATGTCAAAGGGACTAGATATTATTCTTTGCAATACGGAAAACGTTTTGACAATACTTTGTTGCGTTTTGGTTCCATTGAATCAACGGGGGGACTCGGTATCGATTATTTTATGAATCATGACAAGCTGAAATTTTCTGCAGAAGCGTTTGATTGGAATGCAATTAATGACGTTCGAGGCAGTAATGTTCATTTAAAAGCGCAAGCTCGTTATCAAATGCTGAAACATTTAGAATTGTATGGTGGATGGGATAACTTCCTTAATCCTCAATCTCAAAACATCTTTATGGGGCTAGGTCTTCGTTTTATCGATAATGATATTAAATATTTATCGGGTGCAAGTTCGTTAGCAAAATAAGAAAAATCAAGGAAAAAAATGAAATACGATATTACATTAGCACTAACCAATAAAGAAGAGTCTTACGCTCTTAACCAAGTAGCGGCGCAAGCCAATGGAGCGGTATGGCTCAAATCAGGAAATACGGTTATTTTGGCGACAGTCGTTGTCGATGAGACCGATTTTGTCGATGAGGATTTTCTCCCATTAACGGTGCAATATCTCGAAAAAAGTTACGCAGCAGGCAAGTTCCCGGGTGGATTTATTAAACGTGAAACCAAGCCGAGTGATTTTGAAGCGCTTACTTCTCGTATCGTAGACCGATCATTGCGTCCTTTGTTCCCAAAAGGATTTGCAAACCCGATTCAAATTTCTATTTTGGTTTTAAGCAGTGACAATGAGTCTGATTTACAGGTCTTGGCACTTAATGCTGCTTCTGCTGCTTTGTATGTCTCTGATATTGATATTTTTACCTCTGTAAGTGCAGTCCGTATTGGTAAAATCGATGGTGAAATTATTGTCAATCCGACTCTATCACAGTTAAAGCAAAGCACTTTGGATCTCTATCTTGCAGGCAGCCGTGATGATATGCTGATGATCGAGATGCAAGCCAACGGAAGTGATGAAGCGATGATCCTTGATATTGGAATTGCAGAGCCTTTTGTAGATCCTGTTCTTAGTAATCAAGCATTATTGAAGCGTCAAAGCAATGCAATGTCTGAAGATGAGCTTATTGAAGTATTGACTTTGGCACAAGCAGAGCTTAAAACTGCTAATACCGCGTACGAGCATGCTTTTAAACCGCTTGCTAAGTTTGCATTTGAATTAAAATATGTGGTAAGTGAAATAGATGCATCAATGTCTGACTATGTTCGCACAAAGCATACGGATGATTTGAAACGCGGTATCGCTGCGATGGCAAAAACAGAGCGATCTAAAGCTCTTCGTACTATCCGTAAAACCATTATGGTTGAAAAGCCAGAATGGAATGAGCATGAACTGAAAAAAGCAATTGAGCAGGTAAAGCGCTCGATGGTACGTGCACAAATTTTAGATGAAAAAGTTCGTGCTGACGGACGTGTACTTAATGAAGTTCGCCCCATCACAATCGAAACCAATATTCTTCCAAGCGCCCACGCCTCAGCATTATTTACTCGAGGGCAAACGCAAGCATTGGTAGTTTTGACTCTCGGTGGTCCGAAAGATGCACAAATGTATGAGGGACTCACCGACAGCGGTACTCAAAACGATGCCTTTATGGTGCACTACAATTTCCCAGGATTTAGTGTCGGAGAGCCTTCTCCTATCGGTGCGCCTCGCCGTCGTGAATTGGGTCACGGAAATCTTGCTAAACGTGCTCTTGAAGGTTCCACTGTACGTAATGGTCAGACGATTCGTCTGGTTTCAGAAATTTTGGAGTCCAATGGGTCCTCTTCTATGGCCACGGTATGTGGCGGTTATATGGCGCTGCGTGCAGGTGACATCGAAGTGTGTGAACCCATTGCCGGAGTTGCGATGGGAATGGTACAAGAGGGAAATCGTCACGCTATTTTGAGTGATATTATGGGATTGGAAGACCATGACGGCGATTTGGATTTCAAAGTGACAGGTTCAAAATTTGGTATTACTGCAATGCAAATGGACATTAAACTGGGTGGTATTGCGTTGGATATTCTACGTGAAGCACTCTATCAAGCCAAAGAAGCCAGAGCACACATCATTGACATTATGATCGATGCAGAAAAAAACATCGAGCTTAATGAAGGGACATTGCCAAGTACGGAACTGTTCCATATTGATCCAAGTTTTATCGGTGATATTATCGGACAAGCGGGTAAAACCATTCGTGAGATTATTGAAAAATTTGATGTAGCCATCGACATTGATAAGAAAAAAGGATCTGTCAAACTCACTGGTAAAAATCGTGATGGGATCAAAGGGGCGCGTGATCACATCGAGGGGATCGTAAGCGGCATAGAAGCAACTCCAAAAGTTGAATATAAAGTAGGCGATATCGTCAATGGCAAAGTGAAAAAAATCGTTGATTTTGGAGCATTTATCGAGCTTCCCGGTGGCATTGACGGGCTTATGCACATCTCTAAAATTTCAGATGAGCGTGTTGAACGTGTCAGTGATGTGTTTAAAGAAGGGGATGAGCTGATGGTAGAAATCCTTGAATTTAAAGGAAATAAGATTGGATTAGGGCGAGCTAAGTAATTTTTTAGCTCATCCCCACTATACTTCCACCCACAAAGTGATAAGTAGGGACACTATCCGAACAGACTTTGATATTAATAACGGAGATAACCTTATGAAAAAAGTTCTTTTTCTTATGATCGCTCTTGTAGCTTCTGTATTCGGTGCTGATGAAGCAGCGGCAGTTGTTGAAGCAGCTGTTGATGCTGCACCTGCTGTTGCAGCTGCAACTGGAGACGTTGCTAACCAAACATTGAAAGCGTATTCTATGATCGCTGCTGGTGTTGGTCTTGGTTTAGCTGCTCTTGGTGGAGCTATCGGTATGGGTAGCACTGCTGCTGCAACTATCGCTGGTACTGCACGTAACCCAGGTCTTGGCGGAAAATTGATGACAACTATGTTTATCGCTCTTGCTATGATCGAAGCACAAGTTATTTATACACTTGTTATCGCTCTTATCGCTCTTTACGCTAACCCATATTTGGCTGCGTAAGTTTCGACTTTTCAACCGATCAGCTTTGGCTGATCATCTTTTTCTCTGCGGACGTGGTGGAATGGTAGACACGCTACCTTGAGGTGGTAGTGCCAACAGGTGTGGGGGTTCAAATCCCCCCGTCCGCACCAATTTAATCTTTTAACCCCCTAAAATAGCCACTTTCAAAGCCTTTATCAAAAACCACTAAAAACCCCTATACACCCCTAATACGGATTTATGTCCAGTTTGAAATCAAATTTTCCATCATTGATAAATTTTGCGTAGACCTGATGAACCATTTGAGAATCACGATGTCCGAGAATTTGAGCAAGATTATGAGGAGTGGTATAACCGCCTGAAAGCATCATAGTGGCAAACGTGTGACGAGTATTATAAAGCCGTCGATATTTAATCCCAAGTTCATCAAAAATCGGCAGCCAAAACTTGTTTGAGAAAGTTTCGTTATGCTGGTAAGGTTTTCCAAACTGAGTTACAAAAAGATATTCATGATCATGATGTTCAAAGAGCTGCACCAGGTGAGGACGAAGTAAGTCCAAAATAGGGACAGAATGGAAACCGCTTTGAGTTTTAGGTGAGTTTTCCCCATGCCGTCCGCGTGTACGTTTGATTTTCATAAAACCTTTTTGAAAATCTATATCCTCTTTTTTAAGTCCCATTATCTCACCTGAGCGCATCACAGTGTAAAAAGCAATATATAAGTAATGTTTAAAATTGAAATTTTGAACATGATCAATGATTTGGTGCATCTCTTTGACTGAAAACGGCAAGATCTCTTTTTTCATTATTCGGGGTTTACGCAAGAATCGGCAGGGGTTGGAGGTTATAACTTCATCATAAATGGCTTCATCAAATATTCCCGTGAGCATGGAAATGTAATGCATTAAAGTCTTGTTTGAACATTGATAATTTAGCAGCCAAAGACGGAGTTCACTTGCTTTGATTTCTGAAATATTACGATCTAAAAAAGATGGCATGATTTTATTGCGGATAGTGCCGTCATATCTGTAATAGGTAGAGGGTTTTAACTCTACTTTAATTTTATTGGATAGTTGCGCGTAATAGCGTTCGGATATATTTGCGGAGAACGAAACATCTAGCAGAGATTTTACTTGACCCGTTGCAGTGTGAAAATGGTTATTTGATAAATAGGACTTTTGAGCGTAGATAATAATACGATGAAAAGCAATGCTTTTGGAATGGAAACGATTTACAGAAGAATAAAATAAAAAAGGAGTAATAGCCATGTGGAAAGTGATTATAGGGTTATTGATTGTAGGAGCTGGAGCAAACGCAAGATATATTCAGGGGATAGATAACGGTTCGTTTAACGTTTATAAGAATGATGGACAAGTAATAAGACAATTTACAACCACAAGAGATGGGTTTGTAAATATAGTTCCATCACCCCCAACATGTTTAGAACAAATGTATCTATTGGATGCTCAAAATCAAATAGTCGGAAAATATGATTTTTTTACGAAAAGATTAATAAATGAAAGAATAAGAGCAGGACAATATTTTATACAAATGATTCCGAGAGAAGATTGTAAGATAAACATAGCACTACCAGAATAGAAATGATAGCGCGGGGGTGGTAAATCCCCGTTTTTGACTAATGAAGAGCGGGCGCGAACGCCATCAAGATTAGAAACACTATCAAGATACGATGTGACAAAGCTAAGTTTCCTTTTCAAGAAGCTACCCACTCCGCCCTACCTGCCAAAAAATTGGCAAAAAAAAAGGGCAATAGCTATCAAGCTATCACCCGCTTCTCTATTCACCTACCAAGTGAAAGGAGTAACTCAACTTTGTACACACTGAAATGATAGCAGAAAAATAAGTAAAAAGAAAACGATGTGATAGATTGACTCAAATTATAGAAAGTAAAGAATGTCGGTAAACTTTTGATAATTTGACAAGGGCGCTACGCGCCTCTCCCCGTTCCTTCGTCACGGGTCCCCTGAAATAGGCACTTGCGCCCGAAAGTTTGAAGGTATATTTTAAGAGAAATGGAAAGTTGATTTTCTGTAGATGGGGGTGAGAGCTTAGCTCCGCTATTTGCGTCGGGAAAGTTAGAATCCTGCTTTAGACATTTTTAGTCATTTAGAACGAAGGGTTGGTTTGCCTTATGCTGCAAAGTGTTTAGCCCTCGAAAAATCTGTGTGTGTTTGAGTAGTGCGTGAAGAGATCAGCGCTTCGCTTACTGGGGGAATCCCCAGCCCCCTGAAGGCAAAAAAAAACTTATTTGCAGTGGTGTAATTATTCAAATCCCCCCGTCCGCACCATCAATATTATCTTCAACATACTTATCCACAATTACTTACGATTCCCCACAAACAAGCCTTTTACTGCATATTGATTATTCACAACTCTATACATATCAACAATTTTAAGGAATTTAATCTCGATACGATGGAAATGCTCGCCCCAAAACTTTCCAAGTATGGAAGTATTATTCTGACAAATTATGCTTTTAATGCCGTTGGGAACAGTGTGCTTAATTTGGGAAAATTATTTAATAATGGTGAGAATTATCAGTTCATTTCTAATAATATTGAGTCAATAGCTATTTTTATTAACTGTTTTATTAATGATCTGATTCTTTGGCGAAAAAGCTTATTGGAAACGGGGATTGAGGATCCTCATTATTTTGATCGTTCCATCATTTCTAATGTTGATCAAATCGTCAATATGATTGAAGGCGGTGAAAATGTTGACGAAGGGGAAGGCTTTGAATTTTTTTAAAAGTATGTGTCCCCAAACTATTTGCTTCTTTTTCACCGTCTTGTTTCAATTTTATTTACACCAATTATAATGTATAATCTATCACTTTAGCTGAGGATCTTTTTATGTTGTTGAGTGATCTTGTTATCTATAAAAATGATCAATTAAGTATTGATGCGACATTAAGTGATGCGATTGCTCGCATGGAGCATGAGCAAGAGAGTCATGTTATATTACTAGACGGTCTCATTGCTATGGGAATATTGACGCTTAAAAATATTATAGAACTGTACGCATCTGGGATTGAGAGAGAGCGTAAGGCAATTGAATTTGCTACGTATCCAATTGTATCTATTCATAATAATCGTCCTGTTGATATGGCTGTTGAGATGATGATAGATTATGAGATTCGCCGCATTGTATTGACCGATGAAAACCACCAATATGTCGCTACTCTTACCCAAAAAGATATTCTCTACTACTATGAAAATTATGTACATTCTAGCAATAAGATTTTTCAGTGTCTTCATAAGCACAATCGAGCGATACCTGTAGAGTATCATACAACCGTAGAAGAAGCAATCCGTATAATGCAAAGCGGATATCGTGATGTACTGATTGTGATGAGGGACAATACGGCAGTTGGGGTTGTGACCGAAAAAGACATTGTGCAATTGGTATATCAAAAAATTCCAAGCAGTGAGCTGATTTCGACGTGTATGCATGCACCCATTATTAGTGTTGGGATGAACGAGAAGGTTCATGATGCCATTGAATTGATGAAAGAAAAAAAAGTTCACCATCTATTGGTATACAGTGAAAATGACCTCTATCTTCTGAATGAAAAAGATTTAGCATTAAACTATACCACGGCTCTTGAGGTGAAGCTTGAAGCGAAGCTTCGTGATGCCAAGGCTACTTATAATTTGTTGGGAATCGCTTTTTGTGAGATTATTGATTTGGGTGATACACAAATAATCAAATGGCTCAATGCTGAAGCAATGATGACCTTTCAAGTCAAAATAGACGATCCTGTATCACGAATGCTCGGAGTAGACAATTGGAATCGTATCATGGACGCTTTCATGGTGCATCGAGGGGTTGAGCATGAACGTATCGAAGTGAAGGGGCGTATTTATGAGTTGACACTGATGGAAGCTGAAGTGAACAATCAACATGTTTTGAAACTTTTTTTGAATGATGTAAGTGATTTGGTACGGTTGAGCGAAGAGCTTTCTCTTTCATTAAACCATACGATAGAACTGGAAAAAGAAAAAAGCAAACTCTATTTGGACGTTGCATCGGTCATATGTCTGGCATTGGATAGAGAGGGGAATATTGTCCTTTTGAATCCAAAGGGATGTGAGATACTTGGGGTAACGAAAGAGGATACCATAGGGAAAGATTGGTTCGATACGTTTGTGCTCAAAGAGCAAGTATCACACTCAAAAGAGCTCTTTTCAGCTATCATCGAGGAACAGCAAGAGATAGTAGAGTATTATGAAAATAAGGTAGTGACTAAAGGCGGTGAAGAACGGATTATCGCATGGCACAATGCATTGTTGAGAGATCCGAATGGAGTAATAACGGGAACTTTTTCATCGGGTGAAGATATTACAAAGATTCAAGAGTCAGAGAAAGAACTTGAGAGAATGGCACATTATGATGCTTTGACTGAATTGCCCAATCGTCTGCTGTTGAGTGCCAGACTTGAGCATTCTATTCAGCGAGCCCAGCGTGAAAAATCAAAGCTTTTTTTGTTGTATGTGGATATTGATAATTTTAAAGAGATTAACGAATCGTATGGATATGGTATAGGGGATTTTCTTATCAAACAAGTGGCTTCCAAGATGGCTGGTTTGATTCGTCGTGATGATACGATTAGCCGAATTGGGGGCGATGAGTTTGTTTTTATTCTCGAAAAGATCCAAAAGGCCACTGAATGTGAACGTACCCTAGAAAAGATTATGGAATTTTTTAAAGCACCTATCGATACTCCGGTAGGGGCTTTAAAGCTGAGTGCCAGTATTGGAATTTCCCTTTATCCCGACGATGGTGAAAATGGCGAAACACTGTTGAAACATGCCGATATTGCACTGCATCAAGCAAAAGAGAGTGGAAGGAATAATTATTGTTTCTTTACCCATGAGATGAGCGTACGGTTGTTGGAACGGGTATTGATGGAGAGGGAGCTTCGCCGTGCGATAGAGGAGAACGAGTTTGTTGTTTATTATCAGCCTCAGGTCGATCTTTTAACTGGGGCAGTCATCGGAGCGGAAGCATTGGTGCGATGGCAGCATCCGACATTGGGGATCGTCTCTCCCGATGTATTTATCCCTCTTGCAGAGAGCAGTAATCTGATTCTTCCAATAGGGGAAGCGGTTTTGGCTCAATCATGTAAAACGGTAAAGAGGTGGAAGGAGTTGGATTTGTTCCCAGGGAGAATATCCGTCAATGTATCGGGAAAGCAGTTCAAGCGTCCTGATGCAGTAGAGACGATTTCTCGAATAATCAATGAGAGTATGCTTGGGCATGAGTATATTGAGCTTGAGATTACAGAGAGTGTCTTGATGAGTGATCCTAGAGTGCTGGGGGAGAAGCTCATTGCTCTAAAAGCATTGGGAATCGAGGTAGCGATCGATGATTTTGGTACGGGGTATTCGAGTTTGAGCTATCTTAAAACATTTCCGATTGATAAACTAAAAATTGATCAGTCTTTTGTCCGTGGACTTCCTGTAAATGGGCAGGACAGTGCGATTGTCAAAGCGATTGTTGCCATGGCAGATGTTTTTGGATTTACCACTATTGCTGAGGGTATCGAAGAAGAAGCTCAGGCGATATTTTTAAAAGAGGCAGGGTGTATGCAAGGGCAGGGCTATATGTACGCCCGACCGCTTGATGAAAAGGCATTTGAAGCATTTTTGGTAGGTCATAAGAGTTCTCTCTCGTAATCATGATAAAGATGACGTAAATAGAGGGGTAACTTCATTTATTTTTCTTTTCTTTTGCTACAATTGTGACATCATTCTACAAGGAAATATCATGGCATATATTACACAACTAAAACATTTGATTCAAACCGAACTCATACCCGATGTTGAAGATCATATTGACGAATTATTTGAAGGGATTGCATCGGCGAAAGATGCAACCGTGCAAGAGCGTGCAGAACTCGAAGACATGCAAGCGCTTCGCGATGAGTACAAAGAGCTGCTCAAAGAGCTTCAAAGCGGTGACATCGACGAAGAAGAGGCAGAACAGCTTTATACCGAACTTACCGCAATGCGTGAGGGAAGTGATGAGGATGATGAAGATGACCTTGGATACGATGAAGAGGATGAAGAGGACGAAGACGATTACGACGAGTTTGATATTGACAAAGAAGATGACCAGTATTAATGGCTAAATACATCATTTTAGACACCGAGACAACGGGTGCCGGAGAGAATGATCGTGTGATACAGCTTGGATTTATGGTTTTGGACGGTAAAAACGTTCAGGTTCATAATGATCTATGCTCCACCGCTGTCCCTATCGGATACGGTGCAATGGAAGTTCACGGTATTACCCCTGATCAAATCGAAGGGAAGCCTTCTTGTGTCGAAACCTCTGCATTTAAGGCGTTGGAAGCGTTAAATACTCCTGATAACGTGATGATTATTCATAATGCACCGTTTGATTTGGGAATGTTGGCAAAAGAGAATTTCACCTCTAAAATGCGTCTGATCGATACTCTTCGCTGCGCCAAACACCTTTTTGAGGAAGAGGAAGCCCATCGGTTGCAGTTTTTTCGTTATCGCTTGGAGCTGTACAAGCTCGAGCAAGCGGAAGCAGATGCATTGGGAATTGTGGTGAAAGCGCACGATGCCATTGGGGATGTGTTGGTGTTGAAGCTTTTTCTCACGGAACTTCGTAAAAAACTGACCGAACGTTTCGGAAATGTGAATCCCATCGATAAGATGGTTGAGCTGACTCAAACTCCTGTATTGATTACCCGTCCTTTAAAGTTCGGTAAACATAAAGGCAAAACTCTCAGTGAGATTGTAATGTCGGATAAAGGGTATTTAACATGGATGCTCGCCAATATGGAAAATCTTGACGAAGATATGAAGTACAGTATTGGTAAGGTTTTGGAATAAACTTTACCGCAATACGTAACTTAATGGAACGCTGATCCGAACCGATTTAGTTGGTTTTGGGAAGTGAGACGCCGTTTTTTCAATCAGCATTTTTGCATCTTCATCCAATAAATCAAATCCAGACCCCTCTATAATTTTAATATCTTCAACGCTTCCATCGGCTCCCAATGTAAACGCAATCCGAACTTCCCCTTGCATTTTTAGTTTTTGTGCCATTTTCGGATATTTCAGATTTTGGAGCAATAGTCCTCGAATCTCTCCTAAGTGGGCGTTTAAAAATTCTTTTTCGACGTTTATGGGTGGGGCAGGTGGTTGTGGAGGAGCTTTTGGAGCGTCGAGTGTTTTGGGCGGTGCAATAGGTGTCGCAACAACAGATGGAGCTTGTGCAATCGTTTGTACAATGGGCATTGTTGGGCGCGGGACAATGGGTGTTGGTTTGATTGGGGTAGTGACAGCAAGCGGTATTGGGATTTTTTGGGGGATAGGGGCAGGCACTTGTTGTTTTGGAGGTAAAGGAGTTTGGACGCTTTGTTTTACGGGTGTTGTAAACGAAGAGATATGAATTTTTAGAGGTTCAGGCGGTTTTTTTTGGACATACATCGAGACGGAAAAGAAAAAAAGTCCAAGCAATACAGCATGAAGCAAAAGGGACATTCCAAGCGGACGGTAGTGGTAAATCATATTGGAATTATACCGCTTGGTGCTTTTGGATAGCTTGAAAAACTAGTTAAAACGTTGTTTTGGTCGAGGTGGAAATTTCGCTAAGACGATACGCTGCATCGACGTGACCGCTGCGCATTGCTTTTTTCCACCATGCCATCGCAGCCTCTACATTTTTTTCAACCCCTTCACCGTAAAAATAAATCATTCCAAGATAGAACTGCGCTTCACTGTCACGGCTGTAGGCTCCCAGCGGATAAAGAATCTGATAGGCTTTCTCATAATCTTGTGCATCATAGGCGGCGATACCGTCGGCGAGTGGGTCTGTCATTGATAATCCTTTAAAGTATGGTGTTATTATAGCAATCCCCCCTATTTTTTACTCTGACAGATTATAATACGCGAATGAACTATGAAGAGTATGCAGGAAAATCGGTCTTACTGTTGGGGAAAACCCGCTCGCTTAATGGTGTGGAGTTTGAAACATTGTTGAAATTGCACGATATGAGTGCGGTGAAAAGTTTTTATGAAGGGGTCGCTTTTATTATCGAGGGGAAGATGATGAATCCCTTGGAGCTTCAAGAAAGTGCACGGCTTTATGAATCGCACGAGATTCCAATCGTTGATATTGGTGCGATTGAGAAATGGTTGTGCGGTTCCATCGAACCTAACCGACTTCTTATGAGTTTGAAACTTTCACGTGATCAAGATCGTCTGGTCGATTTTCTCCAAAATCCTTACATCACCGATGAACTTTTTTTTAAACTGCTGAAACTCTACGACTGGCAGGGGGAAGGTCTGTTTGATAATGATGAGAACCGCAATGTTACCGCTGCTATTATCGGACGATTTTATCAGGATTTAGAGCGTAATCATAACGTTCAGTACGCGATGAGCGGCTTGGCTCACTTGATTGAAAAATATGGAAATAGAGAATTAATAACCGCTATTTCCGAGCTTTCGCCGATTGCAAAAGAGTTAAAAAATCCCAATGATAGGTCACTTTCTGGAGTGCTTGATGCAATGGCGCTGCAGAGTGATACCCCTGAATCTCTTTTACGATTATTGCTTAAAGAGCGAGCATATCTGCTGGCACATCGAGAGCCGTTGGCATTGGAGGAAGAGCTTATTGCGTTGGAAGATGAGACAATTTTGCGGAGTTTGGCGCACAATATGACGTTGTCGCCCGAAGGTGCAGATAGTTTGGAACAAAAATATCCTGAGCTGATTGCCTCGTTTTATCCGTTGGATGAGGGTCGTTTTGAGCGGTTGATGAATTTCGTCATTCCGTGCTACGACACGGAATCCACCATTATGGGGGATGGATCCCGTATCGAGTACGGGATGACGGGAGATGAGAGCAGGATGATGGTGATAGTCGCTTTAGCTTCCAATAATACGCTTACGGCATCAATGCAGGAGCGATTGATGGAGATGAACAATGAGGCTATTTTTTCATCTCTTGCTCGAAATACGACACTTTCATCAGAGCACTTAGAGACTCTTTTTGCTCTTAATCAATACGCAGTTGAGCTCGCTTCCAATACATCGCTTTCCAAACAGTATCTCGAAACGTTGTACCAAAGTGCGAATCCTGAAATCTTGAAAGCACTCGCCTCCAATACGTCCACACCCGTAGAGATACTCTATCAACTCTCTCTCGACCAACGCACCGAGAGAGCGGTAAAAACCAACCCCGCTTTTGGCAAACATATACAAACCTACAACTTAGGATGGAACTAATGCGCGTCAGCGAGACAATAGCAACGATGAGTTCAATGATTGACTCAAAAATACCGACGTTTTTATGGGGTCCTCCCGGTATCGGAAAGTCCTCTATTATCAAACAAATCGCACACGATGCAGGGATTGAATGCATCGATTTGCGCCTCTCTTTGATGGATCCGACGGATTTAAAAGGTATTCCCTTTTACGACAAAGAACAACACCAAGCACTTTGGGCACCGCCGTCATTTTTACCGCGTGAGGGAAGAGGGATACTGTTTCTCGATGAGCTTAACTCGGCGGCTCCTGCGGTACAGGCTTCTGCGTATCAGCTGATTTTAGATCGTCGTGTGGGTGAATACGTTCTTCCTGATGGATGGGCGATTGTCGCGGCTGGAAACCGTGAGGGAGATAGAGGCGTTGTCTATCGATTGCCCTCGCCGTTAGCAAACCGTTTTGTTCATGTAGAAATGGAAGTGAGTGTCGAAGATTGGCGAAAGTGGGCGATGAAGCGTGGTGTTGATGCGCGGATTGTGGCGTACATCGGATTTAAAAATGAAGCACTCTTTACGTTTGACCCCACCGCAAATGAGCGAAGCTTTGCTACACCTCGCAGTTGGGAAGCGGTTCATAATGTGTTGCAAAGCACGCTCCCTCATGCACTGTTACTCGAAGCGATTACGGGTGCGGTAGGGAAAGCTAATGCGGTGGATTTCTTGGGATTTTGTAAAGTAATGAACCTTTTGCCTGATATGGATGCGATTTTGAGCGGAAATTGTATGGACTATCCGAATGATATTTCGGCACTGTATGCTCTCTCATCCGCATTGGTTGGACGAATTTTGAGTGACCCGGATGAGGAAAAAATCAATTATCTCCTTCACTATACATTGAAATTGCAAAGCGAGTTTGCAGTGATGATCGTCCAAGACCTCCAACGTCAGGGAATAGTGATGGATCATATTCAGAGCTATGGCGATTGGGTTAATGCGTACGCTTATTTGTTATGTTAGATTTTAGCAAAGTTAAATCCAAGCTTCTCGTAGAGCATCCCTATTTTGGCACTCTTTCGAGCGGTTTAGAAATCGTGGTCAATGACAATATCGAAAGCTTCACGCTGCATGGCAATCGTTTCGAATATCGGGAAGATTTTTTTAATACATTAAGCGATGACCAAGTAGCGTTTTCGCTCTCAAATGCGGCACTTCATACGGTTCTTTCTCATCCTTCGCGCATCGGCAATCGCTCTCCGTGGTTGTGGTATACGGCGTGTGAACATGCGATTAATAATATGCTCATCGACAATGATTTTACTCCCCCAAGCAAGATTACTTACGATCCCCGATTTCGTGGTCAATACGCCGAAGAGATTTATGAAGAACTTTTGGACACCATTACCCGTGAAGATTTGAACGATAAAGACAGTGATGCACGCCGAAATGATGAGAGTCTTGATCAAAAACTCCAATCGGCGCAAATCGAGCAATTAGCTCAAAATGCACTTGAAAAAGCTGAGGACATGGGAAGTTTACCCGAAGGATTGGAGCGATTAATACCCATGGTTTCCAAAGGGGTGATTAACTGGCGAAGCGAATTGCGAGATGCTATCGGCGGATACTACGTCAGTGATTATGCCATGATGCCACCCTCCAAAAAACTCCTTTATGCAGGTATCTATCTTCCCAGTGCCACATCCCGTCATTTGGAACTTGCCATTGCGATTGATAGTTCAGGTTCCGTTGATGAGGTGTTGTTGGCGCAGTTTGTCGCTGAAATCGAATCGATTACTGAGATTTTTGGCTCGTACAGTATTGAATTGCTGGTGTGTGATGATCGCGTTCGAAGTCATCAGCGTTTTATGAATGGTGAGAGTATAGAGTACACTCTTGAAGGGGGAGGGGGAACGGATTTCGTCCCTGTATTTGAGTTCATTGAAAGACAGATGACTCCGCCGAAAATGTTGCTTTATTTTACCGATTTGGACGGGAAATTTCCGATGAGTGAGCCGAACTATGAGACGGTGTGGATTGTGCCACACAGTGAAGAAGTTCCTTTTGGACGAGTGATTGTAATTAAGGATAAGAATGATTGAAAACGCCCTGAAAATCTTAGAAACTTCCAATCTCTTCATCACCGGCGGTGCAGGTTCGGGCAAAACGACTTTGACGCGTGCCATCATCGAGGACGTTAAAAAAAGAGGGTTAAAAGTAGCCTGTTTAGCTTCGACGGGAATGGCGGCGACGTTGATTGAGGGGCAGACGCTTCACAGTTTTTTTGATTTGGGGATTGCGAATTCTCAAGAGGAATTGGAGCGTAACGGCAAGCTCGATGCAGCGAAGAAAATCATTAAACTCGTAGGGAGTATGGACGTTATCATCATCGATGAGATTTCGATGGTAAGTGCGCCGTTGCTGGACATGATACGGCTTCGTTTATTGCAATGTGATTTTAAAGGCAAGCTCATTGTCGTGGGAGATTTTTTGCAGCTCCCTCCGGTAACACGTGGAAATGAACCGATTTATTTTGCATTTGAGTCCCCAAGCTGGGAACGGTTTGCGTTTGAAACACTTCATTTGGAAGGATCGTTTCGTACCCATGAAGAAGAATTTTTAACATTGTTAGAGAGTGTCCGTCATGCCTCAATCGATGAGGGGTCAATGTGTGCATTGGATGCACTGGTGCGACCGTTAAACGAGGATAAAAGCACCATTACATTGCTGTACGGCAAAAACATCAGCGCTCAAAATCATAACCGTGCGCAACTGGAACATCTAAACGGGGAAGCCATAGCGTTATCTACGCATGTAACGATTCACGATAAGAAAATGCAAGAGCGTGATGTAGAGAGATTTATGACGGAAAGCCGTTTGGAGAGTGTGATGCTCCTTAAACTCGGAGCTCCTATCCTTTTTACCCGCAATTCGTGGAACTACTACAATGGGGAACGAGGACGTATCCTCTCTATCGAAGAAGAGTGTGTGTGGATCAAAAAAGAGGACGGGAAAAGCGTTAAAGTGGATCGGGCAGAGACGGTGAAATCGAGGTGGATAGAAAAGGGAAAATCACTTAATGAAGAGAAACTCATTACATTGAGCCAATTTCCTATCACCCTCGCATTTGCGATCACCATTCATAAATCGCAAGGGATGTCTTTGGCAGATTATGTCATAGAGACCAACGAGATTTTTGCCCCATCACAGTTTTATGTGGCACTTTCACGCTCAGTATCCGCGCATCGTGTGACGCTGACAAAACCCAATCGTTCATGGGAGAAGCTGTGCTTTGTTCATCCCAAAGCGCAGAGGTTTTTTTATTCCAAATAAATTTTTACTCTTTTATCATCGAAAACTGCAACGCTCCCGAGTCATCTCGAACTTCCCATTTTTCTCCATTACGAGAGATTTTAGAACCTTTTTGAGTAGCATTGATAAATTGCTGCTCTTGTTCCATTAGCTCTGGAGAACACATTTTGCGAGTTGTTGCCGGAAATCCGATGGTGAGCTGGTCTTTTTTGATAGCATAGGAAGTGGTGTACTGATTGCACCCGATATTACCACTCATTTTTCCATCACTGCCTAGTTCCATCGTAATAGGTGTCTTGACATTGATTACGGCTTGTTTACCGTTGTTAAGATATTTGATGGCGTAAAGTCCTTCTTCGGGTGTAGTGGATAAGGCTTTGAGTTCGATTAATGTCTCCCCCTTATTGCCAATTAATTCCAAGGTATTCGTGTTGCTTTTGTAAACTTTTGCGGTTAAGAGAGCTGTTTTAAAGGCGTTAGCTTGTTCCATCGCGGGGCATGCCATCATCGTGGACATCATTTTATCGGAGACAGTAAGGGTGTCTCCTTGGGTTGCGTAGCTTCCGATGAATTGATTGCACCCATCGTTGCCATTTAGTTTTCCTTTCTCGAAACGAAGGGTTGCGTTAGAAACAGTTGATTTCCAGCTTCCATCCAAGGATGTTTGAGCAACAGGAGCTTCATGCAAGGGGGTGGCACAGCCACTTAGAAACAGAGTGATGGTAAGGATGAGATAAAACAGTGTTGTCATTGAAGCCCTTTTGTTATTCGTTTAATGGGTATAATCTTATCATAACGTAACCAATGCGGTGCCCCTTAAGAAACCTTTGGTTACCATCAGAAGATATTATTTTTAGGAGCATGCAATGGACGCTGAATTAATGACTATTTTTGTGGGAATTATTGCTCTTTGTATGGTTTTTATAACAGCAGTTATTATCTTTATTGGACTGCAAACCCTTCAAACGATGAAACGTGTTCACGAATTTATAGGACAAGCTCAAAATGAGATTAGCTTTCTCTCGACCAAAGTGGCATTGACGTTGCATGAGATTAATGAGTTGATTTCTCATTTCAAAGAAGAGACCCGTGCCCTCAGCGATAAATCGAAACTCTCGTTGCATGAATTACACGATTTAATCTCATATCTCCATGATGAAACCAAAAATCTCGCACTAAAAGCTTCCAACGGTATTGCCAAAGTAACGATTGGTTCACTCGCGATTGGGGCGTTATCGCAAATGTTAAAAAAGAAATCAAACTAAACATAAGGAGTCAATAATGAATTCAAACAACACACTTAGTCTTTTACTCGGAGCGGTACTGGGAGGCGTTGCAACCTATTATGCAATCAAGCATCAAGATGATATTATCGATAAGATCCATGAGCTTGAAGATAACCTCAATATCGATCACAATGAGTTGATTAACAATGCAAAAGGGAAACTCGATCAGTTGACCAGCAACTTGCAATCCACTATCGGGCGCTATACTCACAGCGATAATACAGCTGAAAAGGCGGATGAAATTGCGGCTATTACCGAAGAGTTAAATCGTCTCCGTGAAGAAGTTCAGGCGCTAAAAGCTTAATCTTTAGTGACTAGAGTATCTTTAGAGATACTCTATACGGTTTCGTCCGTTCTGTTTCGCTTTGTATACGGCATTATCGGCCCTCCCTATTATAGAGAGTATAGTATCGGAAGTCTCTGGGGTCGTAATACCGATACTCACGGTTATTTCAAGGCTGTGTCCATTTACTTGAACGGGTAAACTTTGTACAGCATGACGAATTCGTTCCGCCACTTTTAAGCTCACAGGCAGTGTTGCTTGGCGTAGCACAGCAAGAAACTCCTCCCCCCCGTATCGGATCAAAGAATCATGTTCCCGCAGAGCAAGTTTCATTTTTTTGCCTATGTCACTTGGCACCTGATCTCCTATCAAATGCCCATAGGTATCATTTATCCGTTTAAAATGATCCAAATCGATAAACATAAGGCAAAATGGGGTCGAATAGCGGATAAATTCGCTTAAAGCTGTTTCTATTTCTTTTGCTGTATGTTCTTTGCGTAATGCTCCTGTCAACGGATCATTCACAGAAGCGGTGACAGAAGATTCAAGCATAGCGCTTAATCGCTCAGCAGGAAGCCGATGGCAAACAATCTTCTCTCCCTCATTGCATACGACCAACAAATAAGGGCTCTCTCCCTCCACCAAATCAAACAAAGGGCATGCGTCTATACCTTGTTTGTTTTGGTAGTTTTCCAAAAATTCATCCCACGTAGAAGGAATATCTGAACCACCGTCTGCTATTTTTGGGTAAACTCGTTCCCCTGTTTCTGGATCAAATGCAAGCGTCGTACAACAGTTGGATTTCAATTATGGGTATCATCCCGTTTTAAAATAAATTCAACCGCTTGGCGGGTGGATCGAAACGTTTGGACTTCGCCTACTGAGACATCCAAATGGGTCATCGCCTTGGCAATATTTTTACTGATACCGGTCAAATAGGCATGGGAGCCCATCAGGGAGATTGCTGTATAAAGTTTGCGAATTTGATGCGCTACTTCGGTGTTGATGTCAAAAATAGCGTTGATATCAATAATGACATGATCGGATTCTAGACGTTCCAAAGTATCAAGAATTTTATCGATAATCTGAATAACACGGTTAGAATCAAGTGTCCCTACGATAGAGACCAAAATAATCCCCTGCCATATTTCACTGATGGGAGCTTCACGTTCAGAGAGTTCTGCGGCAGAGGCTTGTTGAACCTTGCTGTTTTCTTGCAAAATGGAGAAGATAAGACGAGATGTAAGCGCTTCAAAAAACGAGGTCATTTTTCCGGCAATTGGATAATGAAACGATCCTGCTTTATCCAATGCTTTAAAAAGGGGGAATTTAAGATAGCAGGTATAGACAGAGTTCCGGAAATTATAAAATTTTTCCTCCCCCCGTATTTCGGCAACTTTTTTCAAAAAATTGGACAATGCTAACGCTTCATCACTGCGAGAATCGAGCTCAGTTTGGAGACACTCCTCGAAAAAACTCAAAAAATCGGCATAATAGCGCATCTCACTTTCACGCTCTTCACTTGGAAAATATTCAATCCAATCTTGGACAAGAGATGCACGATCCTGCTGTAGAATTTTTATTAATGGCTCAAGTATAGTATTCATGGTATCTCCTTGGAATTTAGTAAAACAATTGACGCATCATCCGATAAGGAACTGCAAAAATAAAGAGCTGCGCACATCGAAGCAATAGGCTCCTTTTCGTACATTCTACTACTCAATAAATTAAATGTTTCTTTTAAAACTCCATCGCTGGTGAGAAGCAAAGGAGATGAAGAAGTGATCGTAAATTCCAGACTTGAAAGTTTGCCATAATGGGCTCCGATGCTCCCCGCACGCAGAGTATGCGAACTAAAATTCCCTTCACCACACTCCCATACGGTTATATTTCCGACTCCTGAAAGGGTGACCTGATGGCCACCACCCTACAATTTAATCCCCTTGTAGTAGTGCACACAAATAAGTAGCTTTGCGTATCATTTTAAACCTTATCAATTACAGTATTTTATATATTCTAACTAATGATTATAAAATATAACAGAGTAAAGTACAATTTTGATAATAAAGCACTTCTTATTCTAAAATATGTTTCAAAAAGTTATATATTTCGTAAGACTAAGAAATCCAAAGCAAACTAAAATAGTATAAGAGATACTCACTTTTGACTTCAATTGGCTCTACAATCTCAATATGAGAATAGAAGCTTCTAACAGCCATGAAGCATCAAAACAAATACTGAGAGTAATCTATTCAATTGATTACAAGTACACAAGCCAACGAGCCTCAAGGTATGGATACACATTTGTTTATTACTCACCAAGCCATGCACAGTTCTCTTTTGAACAACAACAGCGAAAGAATGGTAATACATTGATAAAGAGATTTGGGGTTATAGATGCTGAAGACGTAATTATCATAACAGCTCATAAGTATAGTTTTACTCAGATAGTACTTGGAGCTATATTAAAGAGAAAGTTTATGACACAAGCAGAGTTTTTTGAAATAGCGAGAGAGCATTTTGATTGGATAAATTAACTATGCTTTCAATTTTAGTGATACAATAGTGCCATCAAGAGTGAAAGTGTTTGCCTTATAAGTTGAATCATTTTCTTGCTAATGTACTTTTTAATGTACCTATTTTAAATCAATACCTTTAAAATATCGCAAAACAGGGAGTAAGTGGTTGAGAGATTGGGGATCGACTGCACCGATCACCAAATCACAGCTGCGCAGATTTGAATTGATCAAATGATGGTGAAGAGAATCGAAAAAATCATCCACGGTTAAAATAGAGTGACAGTGACGTTCAAAAAAAGTAGTTACAGCAGTGGCGGTTTCTGCAGCTTTTATCCCATGTCCAGCGGCATCTCCAAAAGCAAATAGGCGTCCTTTTTCAAGTGCGAAATCACCATTATAATTTTCATCGAAAGAGAGGGAGAGCCATTCAACTTGCACAGTTGGCATTTTAGGTCCGAAAAAGACAACTGTGCCATGCAGTTCTTTTTGAGTGGAAGAGACGACGGATAAAAAATAGCCATCTGTTTTATTGAGCGAACTCAGACCGATTCCCAGAGAGGATTGCTCATAGGTGGTATACCCTTTTTGGAGAGCGAGTTCTATGTTCCCGATCCCACGCCCGCGATCGCATGCCACCAAAGCGAGAAATCCATGCCGCTCCAAAAGCCAAATCTCACCGACACTCTCTGAATGCTTGAGTATATTACTTCCAAGCTCCATAACGGCAAAACTGTAAAGCTCTTTTTCATGTGGGTTATTGAGATAGCCGGCAATTTCAATTTTGGCGTAGATCAGATCGCTTTTATTTGCTATGCTAAAGCGTCGGAGTCGCCTCATAAAAGGTATCCCCATTCGAGAGAATTGGCGTGATCGGCACGGTAGTTGTGAAACACCATCTCACGTTTGAGAGTCACACCTGTTTCAAGAGCAATTTTTTTCAATAAAGTATCCGTTTTATACTCAAAAAAATCAACGGCGTCACCGAAATGTAGGAGAAAAAAATGGTCTGATGTTGTTCTAAAAGCCCGTATCTCTTCTTCGTTAACATCAATGATTTCGTTCGATGGTGCATAATCTTGGAGTGATGTTCCGATTTGTATCAGCAGTTTATCCCCGTGGGAAAGACCAAACCGACTGTTGATCTCCTTGAAATTTTGTATGTCAAATTTTAACAAAGAGAGGCGAAGCCCTTTTGCAATCCCTTTTTTAATAAGGATAAGCAACGCGTTTCGGTTAAAAATAGAAGTAAGGGGATCTTTATAAAAAAACGTATTACGGGCAATTTCTAGATTTGGAAGATAAATACCGTCATTATCTTCAGGGATATAATATTCTTTAACTTGAGCTAAAAATATTTCACTCAAAACAGGATCAATATGCCCTTCCTCTACCATATTGTTCATCAGCATAATCGCTTTGTCTGTTTCCATCCCATCCCGATATACCCTGCGGCTGGTAAGAGCATCATAGATATCCGCTATAGCGAGAATGCGAGCGCCTAAAGGGATATCTTCACCGATAAGACCATCCGGATACCCTTTTCCGTCCATCCGCTCATGATGATGGCGAACGATGGGTATGAGATGTTTCCATGCGTCCATCCGTTCAATAATCATCCCCGAAAGGGCACTATGCTGTTGAATCATCGCATATTCGGTAGTTGTCAAGCGATCGGGTTTGAGCAAGACGACATCGGGAATACCGATTTTTCCTAAATCGTGCACCCATCCGGCAAAATAAATATCACGTATTTCCTCATCACTAAGCCCAATGGTTGCTGCAAACTGTGCTGCGAGATAAGCTACCCTCTTGGAATACCCCTTTGTATACGCATCACGTAACTCTATAGTAGCAACCAGTGCATCTACCGACTGGGTTTAAGCTGTTTTGTTTTGTAATGATTCTAATACATCATAGTGGGTATTTTTCAAACAGTTCCTATTGTAATGTTTTATTTTTAGGGCTACTGTTAAATTCTACTCCAAGAAAACTTAAGCCTATTATCTTACTGCATGATTACGTCGTAACATCCGTAGCAGAGTTACGACAAATGCCACAATCGCAGGTCCTAAAATAAATCCCCAAAATCCAAATGTTGCCAATCCTGCTAAGAGGGCAAAGAAAATCAAGAAATCATTGATAGCTTTGCGCCCTTGACTCAATAGATGGTTGATTTGTTGCAAGATAATAAGCCGCACGATGTTATCAATGAAAAACGATAGCATCGCCCATGAATAGATAAAAATGATGAGGGCATTCATCGCATGACCATTAAAAAATTCATTGAGAGCAACGGGGATGAAGATCAATGCAGTTCCAACGATGGGGATAACCGAGGTTACGGCAATCATCAGTCCCAATAACAGCGGATCATATCCATCAAAAAAACTGATAAAAATTCCAAACGCCAACCCTTGCGCAATCGCAACACCGATTAGGGTATAAAATCCGGTCGATGTCGTTGCAATCATATCCAATACAAATTCTAAACGGATAGAGCGTTTAATAGGGATAATGGGGCTAATGGCGAGGGTAAGATCGCGTCGGTACCATGAAAGAAAAAAGAAGAAAATCACGATCATCACCATATCGCCTAATGCACTCATCATACTAAGCACACCATTAGCCAAACCTGCAACGGCAGTCGTAACGATTTTTTCTTGATTTTCAATCACTTTTTCGCTGAGTATTGCAAGAGGTTTTTTCAGCCAGCTTACCGAATCGGAAGCGAGGGAGAGGAGATGTATACCTTGGGTGTAAAACGTTTTTCCAATGGAGTAAAGTTCTGCCGGATGGGCGATGATGTAGTAGACAAAAAAGAGAATGGGGACGAAAAGAATGGTGATTAAGAAAAATGTCATAGCGCTTGCTGTGAGGATGGGGATGAGAGAGTAAAACTTTGGATATTTTTTGAGTTTGCTTTCAAACAGTACATGCAATGGGGTGAAAGCCGTTACGAGCAATAACGCCACAAAAAAGCTTTTTAAAAAAGGAAAAAAAAGCCAAATAAATAATCCAATCGCGATAAATATCATGGTTTTTACAAAACTGTTGCGCTGCATGGGTACTTCCTAATCTTGAGTCCTCTTATTTTACCATTTAATGTTGATGATTGGGGAGTATCAGCCTTGAGAGTAAAGAGAGTCAGTCGGGGGGTAATGGCTTTAACTACGGTTTGATTGCCGCAACGTTTATTGATGTCGCGGTGGATGGATTTATCATCGGTGCCGGATTTGCTGCAGGTGGCAACACCGGTTTGGTTTTAGCCTTGGGTCTATCGGTTGAATTGCTCTTTTTAGGATTAGCGTTGGTTTCTGAGACGATCAAGGGTTGGCGCGTTCTCGTCATGACACTCTTGTTAGCCGGTGTGGTGCTGACGTGTACGTTGTTGGGTAATTATCTTTTGGCGGGTGCTTCTACGAGTGTCATCAGTGCTATATTGGCTTTTGGTGTGGCGGCTTTGTTGTACTTGGTAACGGATGAACTATTGATCGAAGCGCATGTCGTCGAAGAAAAACCGTCGTCAACACTTTGGCTGTTTGCAGGATTCTTAGTGTTTTGGAGTATTCAACTCTTTAGTGTTGCGTAACGTTCCCTTGATGATTGACGAAATGGCGAAAGCTTCCGTCCTCTTTTTCTAAATCTGCCCGCGTCCCCTCTTCGAGAATCGTCCCGTTTTCGAGGACATAAATATAATCGGCTCGCGTCACGGTACTGAGACGATGGGCGATAATGATGACCGTCTTTTCTCTTAAAAATTCTTGCAATGCTTCAAACAGTGCGCTCTCCGTATGGACATCCAGTGCCGAGGTAGATTCATCGAAGATGACGACTTTGGGATTGGCTAACACCATGCGTGCGATGGAGAGACGCTGACGCTGACCCCCTGAGAGACGAATACCGAATTTTCCGACTTGCGTTTCCAATCCTTGGGGTAAATCATGGACAAATGACGAGAGTTGAGCGATGGAGAGAGCTTTGTAAATCTCCTCATCCTTTATTGCATCCCCCATGGTGAGATTAAAACGCAGGGTCTCATTAAACATCAACGGCTGTTGTAGCACTACAAAGACTTCATCACGAATAGCGGGAAAACCGACTTTTTCGACCTCAATATCATTGTAAAGAATGGTTCCCGATGTCGGCGGATAAAAACCGACTAACAGCTGTGAGAGGGTGCTTTTTCCGCTTCCGCTTGCTCCGATGATAGCGACTTTTGAGCCTGCTTGGATGTGCAGATTTAGCCCTTTGAGTACGGGAGCGTTTTCATCGTATCCAAAGACCAAATTTCGTGTTTCAATCGACAATGCTTTTGACGCATCCAGCGCAATTTTCGTATGTGGAGATGCGGGTTCTATGGGGAGAGAGAGGAGTTCATTGAGACGCAACAGGGCATTCTTGGCATTGGCATGTGCGTATTGGAGAGAAAGAAGCTCTTGAACAGGGGTCATCATAAACCACAAATAGCCGAAAATTCCGAACATGAGTCCTATGGAAAGGTCAGAGTAAAGTACCATCACCAGCCCCATCGCACGGAAAATCTCAAACCCGCTCAAAAAGAGAGTATACGAATATTTTTCCCCAAACAGTGCTTTGATCCCATACTCACTTGCGCTTTGTCTGAGTGATTTGGATTGTTCAATAGCCCCTTCGACAAATTTTTCTTCTTTATTGCTGGCGCGGATTTGTCCAAAGAGGTCACACATTTGGGTGAGGGTATCGGAGAGTTCACCGATGGTGCGGTTTTGTTCTTTCTTGAGTTTCCCGACGGAGGCAGAGATTTTACGGGTAACAATCATCACCATCGGCTGAAAGATCAAAATCAAAATACCAAAAAGAGGATTAATCCAGATAAGAACGACCGCTACGCCAATAAGGGTTGTCACTGAAACGATAAATTTAGAAAGGGCACTCCCTAAAAACTGCTCGATGGTATCGATATCGGTGATGAGGTGGGTGATCACTTTCCCACTTCCCAAACGCTCGTACGCACTCATCGATACCTGCTTGAGATGTTCCAGTGCTTGAACACGAATGGCGAAACTTAGCTCTTGAGAGAGGACAATAAAAAAGCGCTGAGATACCACGCTGAGAATAAAAAAGAGAAAACGCAATCCGATGGTCACCGCTAAAACAATACCGATATAAAGTAACGGCTCATGTAACGGCGTAAGTACGTCGATGGCTTCTGTGATAAGCCCTCCCTTTTTGAGGAGCACTTCATCAACCATTAGAGGAATGAGCAAGGGGACAGGGATGGAAATCACCGTTGCGAGTATAGCGATGAGATTTCCCCATAGCAACTGGCGCTTGTAGCGTAACATCATTTCAAAAAGAGTTTTAAAAGTAAGCATAGTGCGATTATATCCTAATCCAAACTATTCTAAATAATAAAAATTATCCTTTATATTTTTAGATTAACTGATGAATGCTCATTTACATTAATCTTCGTGTGTTACAATTTCCTTACTTTAAAAAATACCAGAAGGAAATACCATGCTCGTAACGAATAAAGCTCCTGACTTCACAGCAACTACCGTACTTGGTAACAACCAAATCGTTGAGGATTTCAACCTCTACAAAAACCTCGGACCAAAAGGTGCCGTTTTATTCTTCTACCCATTGGATTTTACATTTGTTTGTCCATCGGAGTTGATCGCATTCGATCACCGTCTTGAGTCATTTACAGAACGTGGTATCAATGTTATCGGTGTTTCTGTTGACAGCCAATTTTCACACTTTGCATGGAAAAACACTCCGGTAAACCAAGGCGGTATTGGACAAGTTCGTTACCCACTCGTAGCAGATCTTACCAAACAAATCTCACGCGATTACGATGTTTTGCTTGGTGATTCTGTAGCACTTCGCGGTTCATTTTTGATCGATGCAGACGGTACGGTTCGTCATGCAGTAGTCAATGACCTTCCATTGGGTCGTAACATCGACGAAATGCTTCGTATGATCGATGCGATGTTGTTCACCAATGAGCATGGCGAAGTGTGTCCTGCCGGTTGGGCAAAAGGCGATGCCGGTATGAAAGCAAGCACTGAAGGTGTTGCTGAATATCTTGCTGAACACGCTGCGGCACTTTAATTTTTCTTTTCCCCTTTTTTGGGGAAGCCTCTTTTAATCTAAAATTCCTTATCCTTTCTCCATGCAATACTCTTTTCTAGCCTCTTACGCTCTTATTATCTTTGCCCTATGGTATTCACGTAAAGAACATTTCGGTCTCGAAAAACAGATATTGACCAACTCTATATTGGCAATATTACAGCTTGGATTGCTAGGGTATGCTCTTGTTTATCTTTTTAAAATTTCACACCCTTCACTTTTGTTTTTTGTACTGCTTGGGATGGTGACGTTTGGGGCATATACGGCTACAAAACGTTCATCGTTGGGGAACCATAGTTTTCGGATTGCATTTTATACATTGGGGGCATCGTCTGGGATTGTATTTGCCTCGATGATGGCGTTTGGTGTGATACACATGGTACCGCATGAGATGATTCCCATTGGCGGGATGATTATCGGGAATGCTCTCAATGTGTATACTCAGAGTATCGAGAGGTTTAAAGGAGAGGTGAAAAATACGGTGGAGACGATAGAGGGGATGGCATTAGGTGCACCGCTCAAAGAGGCTCTCTCCTTTGCCTCTAAAGCCTCCGTCAAAGCGTCGATGATTCCTACACTCAATATGCTTCAAACCGTCGGGATCATCCATATTCCCGGAATCACGACGGGGATGCTTCTTGCAGGAGCCGATCCTCTCACGGCGGTTTCGTATCAGTTGGCGGTGATGTACATGATGGTGGCAGTGTCGTTACTTGCAGCAGTGTTTAGTGTGAACTTTTCCCACAAAACTATTTTTGAGGCGGTATACGGGATGAATGGTGCTAAATAGCACACGCTTTTTGCATTAAGGATAGGTGCTATATAATTAATAAAATAGGCGAATCATTGATCCGTCTGATCGATGAGGATGGCAGTGTCTTGAGCCCTTATCTATTTTTAGAACACGCCAAAAAATCCAAACTCTATGACACGCTTACACAAATTATGGTTGCCAAAACGTTTGATGTATTTGAAACGTTGGAATTTGAGTTCTCGATCAATCTAACGCTGCAAGACATTCAATGCACAGAGACGCGAGATTTTTTATACACAACGTTGCAAAACTCAAAAGTGGCTAAGCGTGCGGTTTTTGAAATCGTCGAATCCGAAGGGATTGAGAATTTTGAAGAAGTGGCTCTTTTTATCCGTAGGTTAAAATCGTATGGGTGTAAGATTGCGATTGATGATTTTGGGACAGGGTATTCTAATTTCAGCTATTTGAGCAAACTGGATGTTGATTACATCAAAATCGACGGTTCCTTGATCAAAAATATCAACAGCGATGAGGATCATCTCCTCACGGTTGAGAGCATCCTCTTTTTTGCACACAAAAAAGGGATTAAAACCATTGCTGAATTTGTCGAAGACGAGAAGACGTTTACCAAGCTTGTTGATCTTGGTGTGACGTATACACAAGGGTATTTGTTTTCGATTCCATCGGCAAATCTTTCAGAGGAGAGTTGTCAATGAAAATCTTTCTTCTTATTCTATTTGTCATTACCTCGTTGATGGGAGAAAAAAGTACCGAAAAAGTATCCGTTCAGCTTGATTGGAAATATCAGTTTGAGTTTGCGGGATTTGTTGCTGCCAAAGAAAAAGGGTTTTACCGTGATGCAGGTCTGGATGTCCAGTTGCGCGAATACCATGACGGAATCGATATTGGTGCGGATGTTTTGGCTGGGAGAACGACGTATGGCGTGTACAACTCAAGTCTTATGGTTGATGCTGGACGGGTAAAACCGATTGTATTGATGGGGACCTATTTTCAGCATTCTCCTCTCATCTTTGTCGCTCGAAAAGGGATTAAAAATCCTGGTGATATGATCGGTAAAACAATCATGGGGACAGATTATGAGCTAAAATACAGCTCTTTAGCTCTCTTGCTGAACCATTTTAGTATCTCTCCTAAAAATACCAAATTTGTTGAGCATACCTTTAATATTCAAAGTTTTATTGACGGGAAAGTCGATGTTATGAGCGCTTTTCGCTCCAATCAGCTTTATGAACTTGATCGTAGAGGTATTGATTACGAGATTATCGATCCTGCACAATATGGGTTTATGATGAGTGCGGTCAATTTGTTTACCTCCCCAGCGGAGGCAGCTGAACATACCAGTCGAACACAGCGATTTATCAATGCGACCAATCGCGGATGGAAATATGCGCTTGATCATCCGAATGAAATGATTGATATTCTCTTGCATAAATACGCTGCTCAAAAATCACGTAATGCTTTACAATATGAGGCAAAAGTCAGTAAGCAGCTTATGATGACCGATTTTTATCCCATCGGTGAAGTCAATTCCGAGTTGACGGTTCGAGCATTTAAACAGCTGATTCAAACCGGTGTGCTTAAGGATGATCAAAAGTTAGGTCGCTATATGTTTAAGGATATAGCTGCAACTTCTCATGAAAATTTTGAGTTTTCGGGTGCAGAGAAGAACTATCTTTTTGAAAAGAAAAAGATTACGATGTGTGTGGATCCGGAGTGGTATCCGTTAGAAGTGATACGTGAGGGCAAACATATCGGGATTGCGGCGGATGTGATGCATGTTTTTGAGAAAAACTTGGGAGTCCCCATCGAATTAGTGCCAACATCTTCATGGCATCAATCTCTTACGTATGCACAAGAGCGTAAATGTGATATTTTATCACTTGCTTCGAGTGAGCCTGAACGTTTAAAATATATGAATTTTACCTCTAATTATTTGAGCATACCCTATGTTATGGTGACGACAAATGATAAACCTTTTACCGAGGATATTGCATCTTTAACAAAAGAAAAAATTGGAATCGTTAAGGGATATACTACGGTAGGTATCGTTAAGACCCGATACCCAAATTTGCATATTGTAGAAGTGAAATCGATTAATGAAGGTTTGAGTAAAGTTCAGAGTGGTGAGTTGTATGGCTATATTGATAATTTGATCGTAGTATCTTCGTACATACAAAAAGAGTACACGGGAGCTTTAAAGGTATCTTCACGTCTTGATGAAAAAGATGAGTTGAGTGTAGGTGTCCGCAATGATGAGCCGTTACTCTACGGTGTGTTTGAAAAAATGGTCAAAAATTTGGACGATGCAACGATGCAAAGTATCTATAACCGGTGGGTATCAACGGTAGAAGAGGTTTCATGGATCAATCGCGGGATTATGTGGAAAATCATTTTGGTTATTTTGATTGGAATTATTGCATTTACATGGCGATATATCGTCCTCAGACGTTACAGCAAAAGCTTATTGAAGCTCTCAATTACGGACAAGCTAACGGGACTGTACAACCGTCAAAAAACCGACACAATACTCATAAAAGAGCAAAAAAAGGTGAACCGATATTCTGACTATCATTGCTCGCTTATGATGATCGATGTGGATAATTTCAAAACGATTAATGACACAGCAGGACATCAAGCAGGGGACAGTGTCTTGCAAACATTGTCAAATATTATGAACGAAAATCTTCGTGATACCGACATACTGGGACGCTGGGGAGGAGAAGAATTTATTGCTATTCTCCCTCATACAGCAGTGAAGGATGCGTTGGTCGCGGCAGAGGGGTTACGCCGTAAAGTAGAAGAGTTCTCATTTGGATTGGGGCACAGCGTGACCGTCAGTATTGGTGTGGGTGAGTTTGGCATTCACGAGAGCGTTCATGAGTGTGTACGAAGAGTGGACAGTGCTTTGTATGAGGCAAAAGAGAGTGGTCGAAACAGGGTGCGTAAAGCGTAAGTAATATTAGTTTTTGGTTGCTAATGTCGCAGTATATCCTGTTTTGGCAATGGCGTCTTGCATCGTTTTTAAACTCACCGTATCGTCTGTGTTTACCCAAGCACTTTCATTTTTAAAATTTACTTTTGCCTCTTGGACACCATGAACGCTTAAGAGTGCTTTTTTGACCGCCAGCGTGCAGGCGATGCAGTGCATCCCGTCTATGTGAAGGCTCCATTCACGTGAGTAGGCGAGAGAAGCTAAGAGTAGCAATCCCAGTGCTATTCTCCCCATAGTAACGCTTCATAATAGGGATAAAAAAGAGCCGCAAGGCTAAAGAGAAAGAGTGCCCAAAAAAGCGTTATCAAAATTTTAGAGGTTAAGCTCGGCTCGCAATCGCATTCGATTTGCTTTTTAATCACCATTTGGTAAAAGCCAATGGAAAGCATCACGACGGCAACGGCGGTAAAAATCCAGCGATAGCTGTTCAACTGCGGGACATTGATAACTCCTGCAAAGGAGATCCCAAACACCATAAACAGCGTCGGAACCAAACAGCATGAGGCGGAGAGCAATGCCGTAACCAATGCTCCCGAGAGGACGAGGACGGCACTGCGACGCTCTTGCTGCATCATGGTATCGAGTGGGTTCTCGTCATCATTTTGTGTATAGCCTAGCCCTTTGGTGATGGTCAATCGTGTTGCGCCGTCTTCTAGGAGTTCTTCGGTAAAGGTACAGTGTTGAGAGAGGGCAAAGCGCTTGCAGTTTTCTCGACCGCTTAGGGTGTTTACCTCTAGGATGAGGGTGGCATCGTCGGGGAGGGCATCCAATACTTTTTTGGTTTCCAGTACGGGACGGGGACACTCCATGTCACGACAGTCGAGAATCATAAAGTCACTTTTTTAGAGAGGATTTTGTATTGGTACGTTGAGGGCTCGAATGGATCTAGGTATTCACCGTCTACTTCACCGTATACATATCCAAAGGAATCAAGCGTCCCTTGGGTATTGGCGGGATAGAGATTAAAATCGCGTGCGTGATTGAATGCCATCCAGTTGTTTTCCCAAAATCCAAAAAATTTATCGGCAAGTTCAAGAGCGCGGGGAGAGCTTTTCTCGAGATTTTCTTTGAGTACCAGTTTTGTAATATCCGCAGGATCACACGGTACCCATCCCAGTGTGGGGATAAAAAACTCCAGTTTGCAGTGTTGGGATTTGGTAATATCTTCTTTCGCTCCAAAAGCAGGAGAAAGTCGTGAAGCTGCGACACGTATCCCCATCACTTCACGCGCAGGAATATCACTCGCACGCATCAGCGCAACACAAAGAGCAGACATATCGAGACATTTACCCCCCATGCGACCATCACGCTCTAGCTGTGCCAACATGACATTGGGACTCCCGACACCGCATCCGTGGACGCTCTCATCACGGTAGCTGTTGGCAATAATCCAGTCGTATATTTTTCGGGCTTTTTTGAGGGGGTCTTTTTCATTTGCGACAATTTTTTTGGCTGCTTTGGCAACGGCACCATCGGTGGGGATATGCTCTGTCGGGGCTAAAAACTCTTTGGCTTCTTGGATGCTGTCGGAACAGACTCGTGTTCGTTTAAAATCACATTGGCGGTCGCGTAAGGCTACTTTCATCGACAGATCAACGGTCTTCTGTGTGGCATTTTTATCCCAGTAGGCATAAAACGTTGCACTTTCATAATTGTTATGAGTCGTTTGAAAACTTTTTTTAGAGGTAGTTTCATTACCGATTTGAAGGACATTTTGAAATCCTGAAATATCACTGGGGAGGGGAACCCACAATGCACACTCTTTTGCACCCTGAGCGGTGAGATCAAATTTCCATTGGAGGTCATACAGTGCTAACGTGTTTTTTATCTCCACTGAAGCGGTAAGAAAAGAAGGGCTAAGACAAATTGCCCCTGAAAGGGCGGTTTTTTTGATGAATTCGCGTCTGTGCATGGGTTATCCTACAATAATATCGGTATGGGCTTTAGCAACAACTTCGGCAACGATAACAGCGCTTATCCCCTCATTTAGACAGCGTTCCACTATCAGTTGAGCATCTTTAGGCGTTGCAGAGATTAAAAGCCCTCCTGATGTTTGTGCATCAAAAAGAATCATCTCCAAATCAGCACCAATGTTACGCTTGAAATGGACGTGCGATTGCAAATACTCTTTGTTGGCATAGCTACCCGCAGGGATGATCCCCATTGCCGCCATCCCCATCGCTTCTGGGAAAAACGGGACAGCATTAACATTGACTTCAATCGTTTTTGCACCCGCGCTCATTTCCCGTAAATGTCCCAGAAATCCAAAACCCGTCACATCGGTACACGCATGGGCATTAAATTCTCTTGCAATGAGTGAGGCTTTGTAGTTGAGGGTACGCATGGTGTCGGCGACTTTTATGACCGTGCTCTCATCCAACAAATCAGCTTTGATAGCCGTCGTTAAAATTCCCAAGCCCAAAGGTTTGGTGAGGAGAATCACATCTCCTTCTTTTACCGTATTGTTGCGGAGAATTTTATCGGGGTGGACAAATCCGGTACACGAAAGACCGTAAATCATCTCGGGTGTTTCGATGGTGTGACCGCCTACGATGACCGCACCACACTCTTGCACTTTGCTCATCCCTCCGCGTAAGATTTCGGTCAGAATCTCGGTATGGTGATTTTTACCGTCAAATCCTACGAGATTGAGCGCCGTTTTCGCATCACCTCCCATGGCAAAGACATCACTGAGAGAATTGGCTGCCGCGATTTGCCCGTAGATAAAGGGGTCATCGACGACGGGAGTGATAAAATCAACCGTCTGCACCATCGCCAAATCGTCCGTGATTCGGTACACTCCGGCATCTTCGTTCCCCTCAAATCCGACAAGCAAGTCTTTGTGAAACGATTTCAGATGGCACGTGACATTTTCCAGTGACCCGGGAGAAAGTTTGGCGGCACAACCTGAAGCTCGGACAAATTTGGTAAGTTTAGAAGCGTTGTTCACGTTGTATTTCCTTGAGGGTTTCAACTGTTTTAGCGTGGTCATCGTTGCAGATGGTGATGGTGGGTTTGATGGTGACTTTATAGACTTTATCGTAATATTGGGTCAATAATATCTCAGACACGCGCGCTAAATCGCCATTAAGAAATGCGGTGATACTGGAGGCTTTGTCCTCACGGCTGATGTACGGTGAAATCCGTTCCATCCGTCCCATAAAAAAGCTCTCATCCATGTGATCGTACATTCGCATAATCCGCGTTACGCGTTGCTCGATGGGTGCGGTGATTTCTATGCGCAATCCTGCGTCCATTTGATGATAGAGGGAGTTTGGGAGCATGATTTTTCCGATTCGTTTGCTTTCTGCTTCCACAAAAGCACCCTGAGTTAGGTCTAATCCCAAAATAGCGTGAACCAAACGGTTTTGAAACTCTTTTTGGGTGGGTTGCGCACCATTGACATCCCCAAAGACCGAACCGTAATGATGTGCCATTTTTTCCAAATCGATAACATTGGTCAACTCTTGGAGAAGATCGCTTTTCCCGCATCCTGTATGCCCCATTAGCGTCAAAAAATTGATGGATGGAAGATTTTCAAGATACCCCGTGACAAAGGTTCGGTACGATTTATACCCACCGATTACCCTTTCGATAGGATAGCCGATGCTAGAAAAGATGGTCCCAAGTGAGGAAGAACGCATTCCTCCACGGGCGCAATAAATAGCGATTTTCGACCCTGGATTGTAGGCTGGATAGAGTTCTTGGATATGACGCGCTGCATTGAGACAGACGAAAGATGCACCTTTGAGACGCGCTTCAAACGAGGAAATTTGTTTGTAGATGGTTCCCACTTGGGCATGTTCTTCATCGCTGAGGGCGTAAAAGTTGTGAGCATTCGGAACATGAGATTCGTCATATTCACTGGGACTTCTGGCGTCGATAATCAGATCGTAATCATTAAAAGAGGCTAAAAAGGTTTCAATAGGTATTGTTTGCATCATGGGCAGAAGTTTATCACGGGAAGCCTAATAGCGCTATTAGCGCTAAAAGAAGAAGAATTTTCTAGGTACGATAAACGGAGACTTGATCCGTGAGGCGTTCGGTCATTTTATGCAAATGCTCGGCAGCAGCAGCAATCTCTTCAACGCTTCGTGCGTTGGAAGTAGAGAGTTCATGGATTTTAGAAATTTTGACGATAATCGCATCGGTAGTGTGTGCATTTGCAGCGGTATCGGCTGAGAGTTTTTCGATCGCATGGACAGTATCTTCGAGTGCACTTACAGCAGTTGCCGTGTAATCGTCTACCGCAGAAGAAGCGCCTACTAGTTGTTCAATACGACTGGTATTGTGGTTCATTTGTTCGGTGATGTCATTGATGGATTGAACGATGACGTTGACCGTTGCGTTGGTTTCGATCAAACTTTTTTGGGTACGTTCTGCTAGTTTGCGCACTTCGTCGGCAACAACGGCAAATCCGCGACCGTGCTCGCCTGCTCGGGCTGCTTCGATGGCAGCATTGAGGGCGAGGAGGTTGGTTTGATCGGCAATGTCGGCGATGACGGTGAGGACTTGTTTGACTTGCGATGCTTCTTGGGAAAGCGAGTTAAGGCGTTGGTTGATCTCCCCTTCCATCTCTACGGTAATGGAGAGCTGTTCAATCGTGTTATGCAGGGCTCGTTGTGCCTCTTGGAGGTTTTCGCGCGCACCGATGGCTTGATCCCGAACACTTTTGGCTTCATTAGCAGAGGCTTGCATCGCCTCTTTCATTTGATCCGATTCTTGCGTTGTTTCACGAACGATACGTGATTCTTCTTCCGCCGCTTTACTAATGCTCAGTGTGGTTGCCGAGAGCTGTGCTGAGACGGAAAGATTTTCATTGGATGCCATGTGAATCGCTCCAAATGACTCTCTCAACATACTCACTAGCTCACCCAGTTTTCTCCCCATTTCAGAGAGTTCATCATCACCTTCGACTACGGTGTCTTGGGTGAAATCTCGGTCATGGGCGATGGATTTGATGGTCTTTTCCAATCGGGAGATTGAACGGGAAATATTACCGATAATGAGTGAAGAGATCACTATCATAATTGCAGCACTCAGAAAAATGAGAAGTTCCATGGTGGTTGCATTGGAATCGAGGGTATCGATATTTTTCTTTTTCATGGCTTCGAGTAATGATTTTTCTTCTTCTATGATGCTTAAATAGCTTGCAGCAGATTCTTTGGTGATTTGTGCGAGCACTTTTCCATCCTGAGTGGACGCAAAATCAAGACTATGAACTTCGCTCTCGTTTTCACTGATGATTTTAATGCGAGGTTCATTGAGTTTGACCCACTCGTTATGGTGCATGTCAATGCTGGCAAGTCGTTTTTTATTCTCTTCGGATCGGGTTATGGCGGAGAGTTTCTCAATGGTTTCAGAGAGCTTTTTATTGTCTTCATTATAGCGTTCTATGAATGCTTCAGTATACAAAATCTGATACCCTCGAAGCTCCATCATAGCAGCATTGGTATAGCTTTTAATATCACCCAGCAAAATCATCCGTTCGGCGGTTTTTTTGGCATCTTTGTTGTTTGAATACGATAAGTATCCCAACGTTGTAAAGATAACGATACTTAACAGTATAAGGACATTAAGTTTGCCTCGGATAGTAGCGATGTTGATCAAGTCAGGCTCCTGAAGTGTATGTAGTTTGAAAAATTATAACATAATTTGTATGGCTTATAAGCACTAAGCTAAGCCGTAGTGATCTTGTGCAAAATACGCTGCTCCTAAAAGGGCGGTTTGGGGATTTAACGAGACTTTTACGCTCATATTTTGCAGCATTGGTTTAAAACGTCCTTTGCCTATAAAGGCATTCATAAAGGTATAGGCTTGGAGAAACGGCAAAATCTTAGGGGCGATACCGCCACCGAGGTAAACACCTCCTAGAGACATGGTTTTTAGGGCTAGATTTCCTGTTTCGGCACCGTAGATCTCGCTAAAGAGGCGTAGTGTTTCGGTACACAGTGGATCATTATCCTCCAGAGCACATTGGCTGATGTGTGCGCTGCGGTCGTCTGTGTTGCTTAAAGCGCTCATTTGTGATGGAGGAGGGGCAAAGTTGCTCTCAAGCAAAAAATCGTACAGGGCTGAGACTCCGGGACCCGATAAAATCCGTTCATAACTGACATGATCGCTAAAACGGACTCGAAGCCATCGAAGCAAATCATCTTGCTGAGGAGTTAATGGGGCAAAATCGCAATGTCCGCCCTCACAACCGTTGGGTTGGTATCCCTTTCCATCAAAAAAGAGCATCGCTTCCCCAAGACCTGTCCCTGCTGCGATAACGGCACGGTTGCCAGTGGAGGTGAGGGCATTGGGATTGAGATCCACAAACTCCTCTTCGTCCAAATAAAGCATTCCGTACGCCGTAGCTTCCAAATCATTGAGCAGTCGGACATTGGGGGTGTTGAGAAGTTTTTTAAGTTCTGCGGCAGAGATTTGCCAAGGGAGGTTGGTGGTGCGGCATTGTTCATCGATGATGGGTCCTGCTATCCCCAAACAGACGGCATCCATCGAGCGGTTACCACTTAAGCGGATAAATTCACTCAAAACGTCGTTAAAACTGCTGTAAGCTTGACTTGCAAACTGGTGTTCAAATGTGAGCTTTAGAGTTTTTTCGTCTCTCTCGAAGAGGGCAAGATTGGTTTTTGTCCCTCCGATGTCGCCGGCTAATATCATCTTTTTTCCTTTATTGTGGGGCTAACAAATAAATCAAGGCTTCAACAAAAAGTTCAGCCGTTTTTTTGGGTGGACAATGATACATCATCTCCCATGCCTGAGAACGCACTTCGTCATAGTTGTGCTCATGGGGATGGTGATGTTGCCAGCCGATGCGTACGGCATGCCCGATAAGGACATCTAAGACTAAGTCATCATTGACGTGAAGCTGTGGAGAGTGTTTGAAAAGTTGGGTAAGGCTTTCGATAGCTTCGATGTTGAGCTGACGATATTCGCTTGCTTCGATAGCTTGCAGGAGGTCGTCTACTTTGTGGGCAAAACTCTGTTCTCCTGCGGTTGATTCCAGAGTGATCTCACTTCCCATACGGCTGTGCAGGTTGTATTTGTCCCCGATGACCAGCCCATCGCACTGGCGCAGGAGATACCAGACATCTTTGTAAAAACCTTGAGGAAGTCGGCTGATCATCCCCTCGTGGTGTCTCCACTGCTCCCAATTGTCACTTTGCGGTGCAAAGGGGGTGTCGATGGAGATACGGTTGAGCGTTGAAAGCCCGGACGCTACAAGGTTTTCTTGGTGGTTGAACTGGGAGACCTCTTGGGAAAACGATTGTAAAATCGCTC
>Ga0265593_1000150_pt1 | contig 47644 bp, 44 predicted proteins | sample saktaG_8_FD_190136 | JGI IMG/M metagenome (GOLD analysis project Ga0265593, IMG submission 190136) | Saline water microbial communities from Sakinaw Lake, British Columbia, Canada - sak_2011_5_24_36m | ecosystem: Environmental > Aquatic > Non-marine Saline and Alkaline > Saline ... | reverse complement strand
TGCATGTCGCGTTCGTTTAGCTTTAGAAGATCTAAGGCCGGGTTTCCTCCTTTTCTGAACAGAATTTCCCCGCTGGTAATTTTACCAGGGGGTATGGGAATAAGCCTTAAAACAGCCAGGGCAGTTACAGTCTTTCCGGAACCGGATTCTCCAACAACTGCAAGTGTTTCGGCTTCATTCAACTGGAATGAAACCTGGTCCACCACATTCTTCATTCCCTGGTCGGAATCAAAACTAACCGATAAATTACGAATGTCGAGTAAAGGAGTGGACTTCATTCTCCGGGAAAATTTTAATCAAACCTACATGATTTTTTTCAATGTGGGGTGGATGTTGATAAATTACCCGCCCGGAGGTTTAACCTTTCCCATGCATTATTGATTAAGCAAAAACATTGTAATGAACTATTTCAGTGATTTCGTCTCCCTTGTTTTTCCGAAAATTTGTGCAGGATGTGGTAACAGCCTTTGGAAACAGGAAGAGGTTCTTTGCCGTTATTGTGAATTCCATCTTCCCAGGACAAATTTTCATCTTGAAATGGAAAATCCTGTAACCCGGCTTTTCTGGGGAAGAGCCTCCATTGAAACAGGGGCGGCATTTCTGTATTTCAACAAAGGGAGCAGGGTTCAGCGACTTGTCCATCAGTTGAAATACAAAGGCAAAAAAGAAATTGGAATTTTTCTGGGGTCACAATATGGGCAGGTATTAAAGACTGCACCAGGATTCAATACCGCAGATGCCATAATCCCGGTTCCCCTTCACAAGAAAAAATATATGAAACGGGGCTACAATCAAAGTGAACAGTTTGCCAACGGACTGAATGCGTCAATGAATATCCCCGTTGAGAATCATCTGCTGATCCGGACAAAAGCTACGGAAACACAAACCAGAAAATCAAGATTCGGTAGATTCGCGAATGTTCATGAAACCTTTGCAGTATGCCACCCTGGAAATTGGAAGGGAAAGCATCTCTTGTTGGTTGATGATGTCATTACCACGGGCGCCACGCTTGAGTCATGTATTCTGGCCCTGAACATTATTCCGGAGGTAAAAATCAGCATTGCCTGTATTGCGACAGCCATGCTATAGTTTTGCTGCGAGAATGGCCGTCTTTTTGATTTTTCTTATGGTCCCGTCCGGGCGGGTGATTTCAATCAGTAAAACATAATAACCTATCGGTGCTTTGTTTCGTGATACGGTCATCCCGTCCCAGACGAAAACTCCTTCACTGCCTGACAGTATATTGTTAGCCAATTGCCTGATCAAACGCCCCTGGAAATCAAATACCCGGATATTCACAGAACAATCCGGCTCTATTTCGCGGATGATGATGTTCAACAAATCGTCGCGTCCGTCATTGTCGGGAGAGAAAATTTCAGGTTCCATGCTGATTTCCTGATCAGTTGAACTAAAAGTGGGACGATGAGAGTTTGGGTAGCCCGGTGTGGCAAACCCAACTGTCTCCGCCGCCGAATGCCAGTTGGATATATCATCTGACGACAGATCCGGGTTCGTACGTTCCAGAGAAACGCCCTCCCTTGTGGCCAATAAAGGATAATGCATGTCTGGATCATACTGCATTTTATCAATGATTACCTGGTTATCCTTCCTTGCAAGAATGACAGTTCCGGTATCATCACCGAAAACCGGGAACCCGGTCATTCCTACTATGTTTTCCGGCGACTCTGACCGGTATCGTTCACAGATATCTGCCGGGTTGGAGGTCAAAGCAATATAATCTCCGGGGAACAACAGGTATCCGCTCGTCATCAAAGGTGTTGAATTCGGGAGCATTCCCCCTGTGGTATCGCTGTCGGACAACACCAATGAACGCATATCTATGATTTTTTCCGATCGGTTGTACAACTCAACAAATCTGGCTCCTCCGGTGGCAGGATCTGATAAAATTTCATTGATGACAATATCGTGACAAGAAGCAGTATCAGGAATGGCAAACCGAAGAGTTGTTGTTGAATCACTTCGGTTTCCCGAACAATCTTTCTGGCCTCCCGTTATATGAAGGTAATAGGTTACGCCCCTTTCAAACGCCTTGTTTAACAACAATTTTATGGAAGAAAAATCCGGGGAAACCGGGACAACCTTTTCAGGGTTTACTTCTTCGGCAGGGCGGTCCTTGAAGGGGCTGATGGACCAGTCCCTAACAGATTGCAATGAGCTGCTATCCATTGCTTCGGAAAAATAAACCGTCAGAATTGAAGTATCCGAAATAATTGCTTTTACCGGGTTTGGATTCTTCACATCCGGGTTCGATCCGGAAATTGAATTGGCCCTGCCGGGAGTTCCACCGGAAGCATCTGTGGAAGCATTCCAGTTTTCACGGCAACCGCATGGATTTAATGGATCTAGCATCTCCAGCGACCAGCCTCCCTCCTCCTTAAATGATCCCTGGTACCAGTCGGGACTGTAAGAAACAGAATGTATCACATGGTTCAAAGAGTCCTTCAGGACGAGGGTGGTTCCTTCGTTCGACAGGGAGGAGGAAGAGGTAAATAACACGGCACAAGCAGCATAATTTAAGTACACAGAGTCTTTCACAATGAGCAAATAGCTTTTGGGGGGCAATATCATTGATTGGAAAACCTTTGAATAGTTTCCATAAGCGATTTTCCAACCCTTCAGATTAATCGGAATGCTGGTTCGATTGAACAACTCAATATACTCGACATTTGGCAAATCAACCGGGGGGTCCGGGTCTGCCATGATCTCATGAATAAGAATGTCATTTGGTTTGGCACGATAGAAACAAAGTTGAATTGTCGTATCGAAAAGACGGTTCGCCGATAAATCCCGGATGTCTTGAATACGCAATGAATCAAACACACCCTCAGCCAGGGGTTCCTGGAAAAAAAGGTTTAATAAGGCTGGATTATGTAAATCCAGCCTGGCTGAATCTGGTCTGGCTCCGGTCGCAACCATCAGGTAATTTGACGAATCTTCAGCATCTTCTCTTAGAATGGATTCCGAAAAGCTCAACCTGACTGTGTTAGCTGAAGGCATCTCCTGTGAAATTATTTTCGGTGGAATGGTATCATGAATAACCGGCCCTATATAAAAGTCGTCGAAAATAATTTTAGTGGCATTGCTTGAAGTATATCGGCAGAGTACCCTAAACCATTGGGAGGATAGAAAGGTGTCATCAAAAAATGATCCTTCCGAAAAATAGTTATATCCCCCGGTTGTGTCAATCATCGTATCCCACCATCCCTCTTCATTGCGAATTATTTTTACACGCAGGGTGTTGGTCGAATGAACCGTTTTATACGATTTGAAACTAAATATCTTATCCTTTTTGGTGCCTGTCTGCCTCACGACAGAAATAGAATCATCCACACCTCCAACCTGGAGAAAATAACCATTCAGCTCTGCTTGAAGCACGGCGGTGTCGGAGGTCAGATAAATCCTGGCAAAGTTGTTGGACGAAGTATTGAATGCCAGCTTTATCCAGAAACTCCATTCGGTGTTGGTAATCCGTGCATTGTGGGTTACAAGAACAGAAGTATCGGTTCCGGTAGAATGAAGTTGGAGCTGCTTTGCAGCATTGACCTCAAACTGCATTATATCGCCTGTCCAAATGGGGTTTTCCGTGAAGTTCCCATCCGAAAAATCATCTTTAACCTGGCCTATGGCCGTGCAAAAAACGAAAATAAAGCATACCGTGAATAAATAAACCGTTTTCATACCTGATATTTCTGCTTAATCAGGAATTAAACAAAAAGTGACCGGGTTTTTAAAGAAATTTAGCATTCGTCAACCATTTCCCTCTTCGCTGTATAGTTGTTTTTCCCATATCTTTGCAAAAAATCTTGGTTATGAAACTGGCAGTTGTCGGCGCAACCGGGCTTGTTGGAAGAGAGATCCTCAAGGTCCTTGAAGAACATCATATTTATCCTGACCCATTAATACCTGTTGCCTCACTTAAATCTTCAGGACTTCCGCTAACCTTCAACAACCATCGTTATTTTATTCACACACATGAGCAGGCTATTGCTGAAAAGCCAGATGTCGCTATATTTTCTGCAGGGGGGGCCACTTCAAAGGAATGGGCGCCACGGTATGCTGCCGCAGGGATTACGGTAATAGACAATTCGTCAGCCTGGCGCATGGATCCTGAGATCCCGCTGATAGTTCCGGAAATCAATGCCTCCATCCTGACCCGGAATCATAAAATTATTGCCAACCCAAACTGTTCAACCATTCAACTGGTATTGGTTCTGGCTCCTCTTCATGCAAAATATAAAATCAAACGGATGGTAGCAGCCACCTACCAATCGGTGACGGGTACCGGCGCCAGGGCTGTGAAGCAACTTGAAAACGAACGAAAAGGGATTAAAGGCGAGATGGTATACCCATACCCGATCGATCTGAACCTTTTTCCCCATGGAGGTGATTTTCTCGAAAACGGATATACTTCCGAGGAGATGAAACTGGTCAATGAAACACATAAAATACTCAATGATTATTCGATCAGGATCACAGCCACCATCGTCAGGGTTCCTGTTATGGGAGGACATTCTGAAGCCATTAACCTGGAGTTTGAACGTGATTTTTCGGTCGACGATATTTTTTCCCTTTTTAATAATTCTCCAGGCATTATTCTGCGTGATGACGTTAAAAACAATATCTACCCAATGCCCCTGGAGGCAGCCGGCAGGGATGAGGTTTTTGTTGGCAGAATCCGCCGTGATGAATCACAGCCCAACTCCCTGAACCTTTTTATCGTTGCTGATAATCTGCGCAAGGGGGCTGCAACAAATGCCGTACAGATTGCCGAATACCTTCAGTTAAAAAATCTGCTTGGCGGTTGATATATCTCAAGTTTCTGATTGATAAAAGTGGTAGAATAAATTGCTTAATATCAATTTTGTGTTATCTTTGTCTGCCTTTTAAAATTAGGTAAAAGGCAGTCATCATCAATGGTAAACAAAATACAGCATACTTCCAATTGCACCGATTGCAACTGTAAGGCTTCCATCTTTAATAGTTTGAGTCCCTTCGAACTCGAACTGATTAACGGAAGCCGGTTTCAGGTGAGTTATAAAGCTGGAGAAATTATTTTCAAACAAGGCACTCCGTCGCCCTATTTCGTTTGTATCACCTCGGGACTTGCCAAGATTTATATTGAAGGATATGGGAAAAACCTCATCCTTGCACTAATTAAACCTATTGATTATATCTTCGGCCCGGGAATCTATGTAGATAACCGTCACTATTATTCTGCCGCTGCCGTTGAAGATTGTATGGCATGCCTTGTTGACGTAACTGTTTTTAAAAAACTGATTCGCGATAATCCCGATTTTGCTGAAGAATTCATTAAACGGGTTTCACTTCAGTCGATCTTTAACTTCGACCAGGTAATCAGCCTCACTCAGAAACAGATGCATGGCCGCATTGCTGATGTGATTTTCTACCTTTCCGATAAGATCTACTGTCAGAATCCTTTTGAAATGACCATCTCCCGCCAGGATTTGGCCGACCTCTCGGGCATGTCAAAAGAAAGCGCCATCAGGATTTTAAAAGAATTCAAAGAGGAGGGTATTCTGACAACCTCCGGGAATTCCATGGAGATCCTGAATACAAAACAACTTCGCCAGATAAGTGAGACGGGCTGATAAGCAATTCACAGTCGTCATGTTTTCTTTCTTCTTTTCACATATTTCAACACCAGAATCCTCAAACTACACATATTTCTATATGATGATTGATATATGTCAACGAAGAATTGAGATATATCAGTTATTATATTAACAAATCTCACCAACTTATTAACAGAGTCCTTGATAATCTTCGATATTTTTGTTTCCGAAACAATTTGCACAAGTTGTCAGCTGCATAAAAGGTATTTATTAACAAAATCTGTAAGAGTATGAAAAAATTACAAAATTTATTTTTTGCTGCCGGATTGATGATCATGGCTGCGTGTTTAACGTTAACTTCCTGTACCAAGGAAGGACCGCAAGGACAACAAGGTCTTGCAGGTAAAGATGGAACAAACGGAACAAATGGAACAAATGGTAAAGATGCCAATGAAACCTGCAAAATTTGTCATACCGCTACGATGGTTGACAGGATTGCAGTAGAATTTCAAATGGCAAAACATTCATGGGGGGCAGCTGCATTCGAAGAATCTGGAAATACCGCCTGTACTCCCTGCCATGAGCAAAAAGGTTTTGTTTATGTTTGTCAGAACAACACCTCTGCCGAATTCGTCTTTAGCGGTGGAAAATGGGTAAACCAATATTTTCCTGATGCTGCCAGTACATTCGGCGAAATCGGTTGCTGGACTTGCCACAGCAGTTTGCACACCACCTATGGCGCATCAGATATTGCCCTGACCACAACGGCCCCTGTTTCAATGACTATGTGGGCCGGCGCTAAGACAATTGATCTGCCCGCCGATAGCGGAAGTGGTAATTTATGCGCTAAATGTCATCAACCACGCCCTCTGACTTGCGGATATGATGCGGCCGGCAGAGTATTAAACTATGACTCCCTGAAAAATTTCCCCTTGGCTGTCCAGTATGACTCAACTACCGGGGTGACAAATCACGGGGTGAAACCTTCTTACAGGATGCACATTCATTATGGCGCCGTAGGTGGGGTATATGCGGGGGTTGGTGCAATTGAATTTCCAGGCACAATGGCTTATGGCAATTCATACCATACCACCCATGCTTCCTGCGTTGATTGCCATATGGCAAATCCGATGACAGGTATTGCAGGTGGTCACTCATTTAATGTCAGGAATGCAAGAGAAGCTGCTTTGGGTAGCGGTACAACCTGGAATTTTAATGGTTGTAACGTTACGGATTGCCATGCGGCCGACCCAATAAGTAAATCCTCTGCCAAATGGGTAAATACAAGGGCAACTGTTAAAGCATTGCTTGACCAGCTGGCGGATAAAATTAACGCATGTGGAGGTGGTCATGATATTCTTCACAAAGACGCATCTTCTACTAACCTCTGGTGGGGTATCACTACCAACAATTATGATGGCTACATGGATATCTTTGATGCATCAACAAATCCAACCGGCTATTGGAAAATGAACGGACAACAACCAAAGTTCCCGAAATTATTGAATGTTCAGATGGGTGCCATTATCAATTTCCAATTCTGCTTAAGAGAATACAGTCTGGGTATTCACAACACTACTTATGTAACAGCCCTTATGACCAATTCAATCAAAGCATTGAACGACGCTGGTTTGTAAATACTGCTTATATTTGTAAAAAGGCTTCAGAAAACCTGAAGCCTTTTTTACAAATAACAAATAATTATCCTTTAATTGATTCTGAAAAACTGTTATTCGTGAATCATATATCCTTCAACTAAAAAAAATGATTATGCAAATTAGAACATTGAAAAAAGTGATCGCCATTTTATCTGTGATTTTTATCATTTCTTCCTGTTCAAAGGATGTCATCGTACCTGATCCGCCTTCACCCCCACCACCCCCTCCTGTACCTGGACAAATCAGTTATGCTGGGGAAATACAACCCGTTTTTACCGAGAAATGTATTCGTTGCCATGGGGTGGGAATGGTTGCACCTGTTTTGACTGAGGGCAAATCCTACCTGTCGCTGATGAATACACCCGACATGGTTATTGTCGCAGCCCCGGGGAACAGCATCCTGTACCGGAAAATGGCCTCCGGGGGCAGTATGGCCTCCTATTGCAACAAGGCAAATGCCGACTCAGTTTACAAATGGATCAGCCAGGGAGCTAAAAATAATTAATGGATTATTCACTCTAATAATTAATCGAAATGCATACATATACGTTGAGTAATTTGAGACGATTATTCCTCAGTTTAATCTTGATAATAAGTGGTTTTGGGGTGGTTATTGCCCAGGATTCAATCCCGGAACAATCAACTAAGAAACCATTGGAAAAAGCTGCTTTTGAAAGCGGATACTTCATTGCAGACCGAACTGTTTCCCTCCCCCCTGCAAAAACACTCGAAGCGGTGATCCAACATGATTTTGGAACGATTCAATCCCATTGGACCGATATCTATGGGCTTTGGGGTGCATCTAACATCCGGATTGGATTAAATTTCACCATTACCAAAGACCTTCAGGTCGGTTTCGGAACCACAAAAATGAAAATGCTTCAGGATTTTAGCATTAAATATGTGATTGTACGCCAGCGCCAGGGGGGCTTTCCGGTTACCATTGCTTTCTACGGGAATGTTGCGCTCGATGCCAGAAATAAGTCGTCTCTTGGAAATAATAAATTATCCTCAGATCTTGATTTCAATTCAATTGTAAAAGATACGGCATTCCAAAGAAGTATTGCAAATCAAGTCGTACAAAACGACACAAACTATGCTTTAAACTATATCACGTATAACCAGGCAGCCGGCCTCAAGGGGGCAAATGTATCGGATCTGGGTTCGCTTTTCGATCACACATTTAAGGCCTCCTACAGGTTTTCCTATTTTGCCGAGTTTATGATTGCACGTAGATTCTGCAAAGAGTTTTCAGCACAGCTGGCAATCTCATGGGTACACTATAACCTGGTTGATCAAACCACCATGGAAAATAATCATGTAAACGGAGGGATAAACAATAATATAAATATTGCCGGTATCGGCAAGCTTAAAATTAGTCCCCAGACCTCTATCATGCTTAGTTATTCTCAACCACTTATGACTTACCTGAACACAGCCCCCTGGCCGAATATGGGACTCGGAGTTGAAATTTCTACCAGCACACATGCATTTCAGATTTTTCTGACCTCAGCCAACGGGCTTGTTCCACAGGAAACCATCATGTATAACCCCAACAATCCTTACAACGGGGCCATTCTTCTCGGATTTAATATAACCCGCTTGTGGACTTTTTAATCCTGAACCAAATTTATTTTCTAACCAATAAAATTAAATTATGAAAACATCACAAAAAATTGCAACGATTATGGTTGCCGCATTCATTGCTGTGGTATTCCTCTTTGGCAATGCTGTTCAAGCCCAGGCTAAAGCAAAACCATGGCCGGTCCCTGATAAAGACAAAGCATTAAAAGCACCTGCAAAGGCAGATGTAGCTTCTGGCAAAGAACTATGGGCAAAACATTGCAAATCATGCCACGGAAGTAAAGGATTGGGCGACGGTATAAAAGCCGCTTCCTTGAAGACTTTCCCCGGCGATTTCTCATCTGCCGCTTTCCAGGCTTCTACCGATGGTGAACTTTTTTATCGCACCGATAAAGGCCGCGATGAAATGCCGGCATATGAAAAGAAAATTCCAGAAGCGACCGATCGCTGGGCTTTGGTTGCTTTTATGCGTACAATGAAAAAGTAGCTGCATAATGCTGCGACAATGATTGTGAAATGGGTGTTACCAAGAATATCCGGGTAACACCCATTTTTCTTTCCATATCAACCTGATAAATTTTCTACAATACAGACTATGATTTATAAAGCAAATATACGGCCTGCATGGGTCGTACTCGTGTTGCTAATGCTTTTTACTCTTGCATTTACACTGGTGAAAACATCAGACTCCTCCCCTTCAAAAACAGTCCAACCTGAACAGGAAAAACCTACTAAAATTGATCTTACAAAGTTTAAAAATGCAGCAGAAAATGAAAATTGCCTAAAATGTCACGGCCAGTCAAAATATACCTATGAAAATCCGGAATCGAAAAAAACCGTGACTAAGCGGATGTATACCGAACTGGTCCTGGATCGCAACGTTTTTTATATTTCAAACCATCGTGAGTTCAAATGTACCGATTGTCACTCCGAAGAATATGGCACCTTCCCGCACGCCGGAAACTTACGTATGGAAGCCAAGGCCAATTGCATAGATTGCCATGGCGGAGATGAAAAATATGCCAAATTCAAATTCGAGCAGATTGAATCGGAATTTCAGGCGAGTGTTCACTCTGAAAAACATAGTGAAGATTTTACGTGCTGGATGTGTCACAATGCACATACCTATAAGATCAACGCCCGCACAAATGAAAACCTTAAAGAGACCATTACCTACGATAACCTGATCTGTCTCAATTGTCACGGGGATGTGAAAAATTATCAGTTACTTACCAATAAGACTAAACCCAATATCCTGCAGAAACATGAATGGTTGCCAAATCAGGCTTCTCATTTTACCAATGTGCGCTGCATTGAATGTCACGCTAAAAATGAAGATACTTTAGTTGTCGCACATCATGTGGTATCAAAAAGCCAAGCCGTCAGAAAATGTGAATCCTGCCATTCCAAAAATTCCATTCTTTATGCCTCCTTGTATAAATATAAAGTGAGTGAGAAAATCCAAAAGGAAGGCATTATTATGGGGCTTCTTACAGGAGATGCAACCAGTATTGGTCCCGATAAAAGCAACACACTGAATATCATCAGCCTGGTAATTTTTGGATTTACAATTCTGGTTATTATAATCCATGCTGTATTTCGCGTTAAAAAATTAAACTAACAATGAATCATCACACTGAACCACTCTATTTGTATCCTATATGGATCAGGATCTGGCATATGACAAATGCCCTTCTCTGCCTGATATTGATTATAACCGGGTTAAGTATCCAGTTTTCGAATCCGGAGACAGTCGTAAAATTCAATGCTGCAGTATCTGCGCACAATGTTGCCGGAATAATCCTGACGATCAGCTATGCTGCATTTTTTATCGGAAATCTTTTTACTCCCAACGGAGCCTCTTATGTAATTCCTGTCAAAGGATTCCTGATCCGCCTTAAAAAACAATTTATCTACTATACTGTTGGTATATTTCAAAGGAAAGATCCCCCTTTTCCTGTAACCGAAGAGAGCAAATTCAACCCATTGCAGCAGGTTACCTATGTTGTTCTGATGTATGGATTCGTGCCCTTTGTAATTCTTTCAGGCTGGGGTCTTCTTTACCCGGAAATCACCGTTAATAGTTTTATCGGATTTAGCGGGCTTGATCTCACCGACTTGCTGCATATTACCGCAGGTTTTAGCATCAGCATTATCATGTGTGTGCATGTCTATTTCTGCACCATCGGGAAAAAACCGCTAAGCAACTTTAAAAGCATGATCAACGGTTATCATGAATCTCACTAAATTTTTAAAACGTGGAAGAAGAATTGAATCAGAACCAGAAAAACTCACGTCGTCAGTTTCTTAAAAAAGGTCTTATTGCAGGTGCCGGTGTTGCCGTGGGAAGTGGTCTCATTACAGCATACGTCGATGCAACGGCAAGTGAAACAGGAGAAAAGGTAAAGGTTCTTACTACCGACGGTGAAATCATGGAGGTGGACCGGGGTTTGCTAAAACTCCCCAGGGTATCACGCCAGGAGTCACACAAAGGAATTCCTGGTCGTAAATTTGTGATGGTAATCGACCTTGGAAAATGCAAAAACGCAAGAAAATGCGTGGAGGCATGCCAAAAAGGACATCATCTTCCCAAGAGCCAGGAATTCATGAAAGTTTACCTGCTTCAGGATTCTGAAAAAACAGCTCCTTACTGGTTTCCTAAGCCATGTTTTCATTGTGACAATCCCTTGTGTGTGAGTGTTTGTCCGGTAGGTGCAACATATAAACGAAGTGATGGTATAGTCCTGATCGACAATGAACGCTGCATCGGGTGCAAATTCTGTATGACCGGATGTCCTTATTCAACCAGGGTGTTTGCCTGGAAGCATTATCCGGAATTTGATGAAGATAAGGAACCCTATTCACCTGAGGCCAGCAGCCCTGGTAAAGAGGGGACTGTTTCAAAATGTGATTTTTGTCCGGATCTGATTCGTGTTGGAAAAATTCCATATTGCGCCTCTGCCTGCCCGATGGGAGTTATCTACTTTGGAGATGTTGACGAGGATACCGTAACAAATGGGACCGAAACATTTCAATTCAGCAAGCTCATCCACGACCGTGCCGGTTATCGCTATCTTGAAACATTGGGAACCCGGCCTTGTGTTTATTACCTTCCTCCCGTCGATCGCCAGTTTGAGGTTGACAGGGGGTTTGGCGTCCTGGAAGAATCGGTGAAAGAAAGATATAAAGATACACCATACAGCAAAAAAAATAAACCGTAATCATGGAACTAGAACAAAAAAATCCATTAAAGGAGTTTGCCCCGCAACTCGAGCGGACAAGCATACTGGGATATGTCTGGATCATCTTTCTGCTTATGGTGATCGGGGTTGGCTTCTATGCCTTTCTTCAACAGGTTATTGATGGGCATGAAGTTACCGGAATGCGCGACAATGTAGTCTGGGGTGTCTATATTGTCAACTTTATCTTTTTTATGGGTATCAGCTATGCCGGTGCTTTAATTTCCGGAACCCTGCATCTTTTTAAAACCCCATGGCGTAAACCCATTATCCGGATGGCCGAATTTATTACGATTATTGCACTTTTAATCGGCCCCTGTTTTATCTTGCTTTGCATCGGCCGTCTCGATAAATTATATTATCTGGTACTTTTCGGCAGGATCCAATCCCCCATCACCTGGGACGTTATCGCTATTTCAACCGATATTTTCGGGTGTTTTATTTTTCTCTACCTCTCGGTCTTGCGTGACCTGGCCACACTCCGCGACTATGAATTGCTTCAGCTTCCAAAATGGAGAAAAAAATTGTACACGGTGCTGGCACTTGGATACACAGGTACACCAGAACAACAACAGCGCTTAAACAGGGCTTCCGACATCATGGCAGCAATGGTTATTGCCATCGCGATCATCGTATACTCTGTTTTGGCATGGATTTTCAGTGTTACCCTGCAACCGGGCTGGCACAGCACCATTTTTGGGCCCTATTTCGTCATCGCAGCAGTCTACTCAGGAAGTGCAGTACTTATACTTTGCATGTGGGTTTTCAGAAAAATATACCATCTTGAGGAATATATTACCAAAAAACATTTCGTGGCAGTTGGTGTGATCATGCTTGTTCTGGCCGCATTTTTTGGCTATTTCACGTTCAGCGATTACCTCACAAAATGGTATGGCTCAGAAAAAAATGATGAATTGCTTATACAATTGCTTTTTAAAGAATTCTACTGGCCATTTATCATTTCGAACTATCTTGGAGTATTGCTGCCTCTTGTCGTGGTTGGCATAGCTAAATTCAGGACAATAACGAATATTACCCTTACAGCCATCGTAGTTGTCATCGCATTGTGGCTGAATCGCTATCTTATCGTTGTTCCAACCCTTGAGTCACCCTACTTGCCCATCCAGGATTCACGTCCCGAATGGCTGAATTATTCGGCAACCTGGGTCGAATGGAGCCTCACTGCAACCGGGGTTGCTGTGTTTTGCCTTCTTTTCACCGTGGCTTCCAAATTCATAACCATTGTGCCTGTTTCAGGATTAATGAAGGAAGAGAAAAAGGAAGACGTTTTAATTTAATTTTCACCGGAATTACTCAAACTCCCATTATGAAAAGAGTTTTCGCGTTTTCAATATTAATGATTGCCGCAATATTCCTTGTACTTCGGCCAATGAACTCCTTTGCGGATGAAAAAACCGATACGGTCAACACACCGCCTGAATCCCGCTTAAAACTGGATTATTTGTGTGTTTCCGATTCGGTGATCTTAACGGCGAACATCAGCATTAAAAAAGGAGAATCTACGCTCAACCTTGAAAATGCACAGGCAACTTTTACTGCATCAAACAGGTCCACATCCAAACAATTGGGAACGGCGAAGACCGACCAGGAGGGAAATGCAGTCATTAAAATATCCTGTTCCTCATTACCGGCTAATATGGAGGGCGTGGTTGAATATGCTGCAGCATTTTCAGGAAACAATAAGTTTCCTGCGGCCCAGGCCACCGTCAATGCAAAACCCGCTAAAATTCGTCTTTTTTTCAGCATTGAGGACTCTCTTCGGATATTAAAGGTGACCGCAACCCAGAAAAATGAAAAAGGAATTGAGGTACCCATTCCTAAAGAGACTGTGCTGGTTTATATTCCAAGATTATTCAGTTTGTTGAAAATAGGTGAAATAGCATTAGACGAAAATGGAACCGGGACCTTCGAATTTCCAAAAGAGATTGTTGGAGATACTTTGGGAAATCTGGTTGTAATTGCTAAAATTGAAGAACACGATCTTTTTGGATTTGTTCAGGGTCAGAATATAATCAACTGGGGAGTTCACAAACAATTTTACAAGGCTGAGGTGCCCTCCCGTGAGTTGTGGACCCCGATTGCTCCCTTGTGGATGATAATTACCCTTCTGGTCATGCTCGCTGGCGTATGGGCCCATTATGCCTATGCCGTTTATGAACTGATTATGATCAAACGCCTGAGTAAAAAAAATAAACCACTTTTTTAGTTTGGATTGTTTTTAGCGATAGTTTTGTTTTACCATGAGCCTCCCGTTAAATTCACCCCAGGTGCTGGAAGCATTATCTGCCGGAAATGTCCGTGAAGCCAATGAATTGATGAACTCTGTGTATCTTATCCATGCGCTGGTAGTCCATGGTAATCACCTTGGCAGAACCCTGGGTTATCCTACGGCAAACCTCGAACTCCTGAAGAATAAACCCTTTTTGCTTGCCCATGGAGTTTATGCCGTAAAAGCTGAATTCAACCATACTGTTTATATGGGAATGGCCAATGCGGGAGTCCGTCCAACCATTGATGGAAAAACGATGACAATCGAAATAAATCTATTTGATTTTTCAGGCTCTCTGTATGGGAAAACCCTTATTGTTTATTTTATTGATCGGATCCGCGATGAAAGAAAATTCAATTCCCTCGATGAATTGGTTGCACAAATTCATTTAGATAAACAACAGGCTTTGAAACTACTTTCCTGATTCACTCATCCTGATTCCGACACCCAGAACACCCTCGGTGAACAACCGGGGGGTTAGGTTTTCAATTTCAATTTTCAATAACCCCTTTTTAGAAAGATAAAGTTCCTTTTTTAACAGGATAGATCCTTCACAGGAATCTTTATTGCATTCGATGAGGAAACTTCCCACATTGGATTTTACCTTCATCTGGTATTCATGAATCCGCTCCTCTCCTGCAGGGGTATTCATAATCATATTGAAATCAAGGGTGTTATACTGAAAGTCGGGGGTAAACTTGACAAACAGGTAGAAGTTATAAGGCTTCTCTACATTTTTTACAGGTATCTCGAAACTGAGTAAATTAAACCGAGGCCAGCTTTTATCAGGGAATTTGTGGTATATTTCATATACGTCATTCTTTTTACAACCATATCCCCCCATCAGGACCATGATGATAAAAGCATAAAGGACCACCTGTTTGTTGAAAGGTTTAATTTTGTTAACGCTTCTCATTGACTGGAATTTTTATGATAAAGGTTGTTCCTTGCTGTTCGGTAGAGCTGAAAGAAATTTCACCCTGCATCCCTGTAACGATACTTTTTACAATGGCCAGACCCAGTCCCATTCCTCCTGATTTCGTTGTAAAATCGGGTTGAAATATTTTACCGGCCCTGTCTGCTGAAATTCCGGAACCGTTGTCGGAAATGGCAATAACCCATTTTTGCCCTTCCTTTGATAATACAATTGAAATCTTACCCATAGGATCATCCCCGATGGCCTGAACAGCATTGTTCAGCAGGTTGGTAAAAATCCGGATTAGCAGGGCTCTGTCTGCAAAAAGAGTTGGATCCTCCGCTGTGAATTTAAACTCATACCGGATTTCCGAAGAATCTTTGTACATTGAAAGGACAAACTGAATGAGCTCTTTCAGGTTTATCCACTCGTTGATCGCAGCCGGCATTTTGGCAAAACTGGAGAAATCCGAGGCAATGGCCGACAATGTTTCAATTTGTTCTATCAGGGTCCTTGTGAACCGCGCCATCCGTTCATCTATATCCGGGGCCTTGTCATTCCATGCTTTTTGAAGGTGCTGGGCGCTGAGTTTCATGGGTGTAAGCGGATTCTTTATCTCATGTGCTACCTGCCTGGCCATTTCACGCCAGGCGCTTTCACGTTCCGACTTTGCCAGAACCTCTGCACTCCGCCCCAATTCATCAATCATCCTGTTGTATTCCTGGACCAATTGGCCGATTTCGTCTCCGTGTTTCCAGTCAATTTTGTCATTTACCAGCCCCAACCGAAGCCGTGACATTTTATCAGACAACATGGATAACGGGGCAGTGATGTAATTTGAGATCAGGATGGTTATAAAAACACCGAATAATAACAAAAGGATATAAATATTTAAGAAGGTTACCAGGAAGGTGGAAATTTCCTTTTTTAGTTCATCCTGTCTCGAAAAATAAGGAAGATTGATATAACCTAACAGGTGGTTCTGATTATTGTAAAGCGGGAGATATGCGGAACTGAAACGCATGTTTCCAATCGACTCATTGTGAATGAAAGCCGATCCCTTCTCAATGATGAGCTGTTCAAAGGCCTCAGGATTCATTCTTTTTGAGACCAGGCCCTCTTCAAATATCTGACGACGGCTGGATGCCACAAGGATTCCCTTTTTATCATAGAAATTGATATCGCTAAAAAAAACATTGGATAATTTGATCAGAAAATCCTCAAGCTCACTTTTGGAGATGCTTTGTATTTCCGGAAGATTACTATATCTGTGTTGTATTTCAACCTGGACGGAATAAGCTTTTTCCTTTAAATTGGCTAAATTCTTTTTCGAATTAATGTTTATAATGTTGATAATCTGAACGATACCAATAACCACCAGGGTGACAACCAAAATACCAATCAATGAAGCGTGAAGACGGTTTCGAAGGTTCGCTGAAATAATCTGAGGATTGCGCGGATAATATACAATGACGAAGACCAATAATGAAATGATCGTAAATAAAATTAAAAGGTAAGAGAACGGTGAGATCTTTGTCAGAAAAAACCCATCGTTTTTACTGATCAGCAAGAGATCTGATTTGTTTATGAAGTATTGATAATGAATCATCTGATCCTCCTTGAAAAACCTGTTTTTCAGAGAATATCCCTTATAGCAGTTTAGCTCTATCCTGTAATTATATGAACCAACACTGTGCACCAATCGCCCGTTTTGATATAATCCGTAAGAATAATCCGACAGGTTCGGAAGATCAATCCTGGTATTATCCATGAGCAACCCCGGATAACCTGGATCCGGGTAGGTATTCAATAAATTAAATTCAAGGATTAGCGACTGATGGTCTTTCAGGGGAACCCCCTCCCTGTTTTCGGAAAGAATGGCCAGATAATATTCTTTACCCAATCCGTAGTCCAGGAAAAAAAGGTTTGGGAGGGATGTTGGCTCCCCGTAATCCCTGATTATGCCACGAAAATACAAGCCGCAGTTTATCAGATATCCCTGTGGCTGAATCCTAAGTTCTTTTAGTGAATCACAAAAGGTTATCTGCAGATTGTATTTTTTCCAGTAATCATTAAAGTAAATAGTTTTAAGGTAATCCAAAAAGTTTTCCTGGTTCATTGTACTTCCGGTTGGCATTGGTTGTAAAAAGGCCTTCACAATACTATCCTGAAGAAGTTTCCGTTCAACCTGTTCAAAAAGCACTTCTGTCACAGGATTCCTTCGCGTGGCCAATTTTAATGCCAGTAAATTAATCTTTCCCTGCTCCTTTTGGCCATTTGACCTGTTTAGGATAACCGTTGCAAAAACAGCATAAAAGCATAAAATAAACAATAAATTATGAACCGATAAGGATTGGGTATTTAATTTCAAATACCAGAAAAAACCTAAATAAAAGTAAAAAAACAAAAGATAAATAATGTCAATTTTCCCATAAACCAACAAACAAATCAGGCAATAAAAAATACCGGAGATAATCGCCGAAAGGCTCAGATGTTTTTTTTCACCAGCAATCTTAATAATGTCATTAAACACCCTGGTTGAAATAAACCAGAACGAAAACAGGATCATCGATAGGATGAACAGACCATATACGCTGTCATAGGTCAGGCTTGAAATATCCTGTAAATTCAATGACAGGGATGAGTTGAGGACAAGGTCGGAAATAACATCTCCGGCGATTCTAAAGAAACAAAATAATAAGAAAAGGAGCAGTGAATTAATGAGAAGTTTTTTATCTCGCCCTTGGGAACTCCCGGAAGGATTTATTGCAGAGTCCTTATAAATAGCAAGGCATATGACAAAAAGGAGGATCATGTTGAGGGTAAAGTCGCCCAATGAAGGAAGGAGGGAGGTTGAAGAGTATAAGGCTGGGCTGAATAGTTCAGATTGTGCAAGCTCTTCAGGAAATCTTAACCAGTATTGAAGTCCCCGCAACAGTAAAATATCTGTACAAAAGAACAGGACCATCAGGTTTTTCCTTGTCTTAAACCACGGCAACCTGTTATAAATTTTATAAATGAAATAGAATAAACACAAGGCCCCTACCAGTAAAATCATGAAGAAAAGTGCAACAGGAAAAACCTGCTGCCGGATGTATTTTGAAAAATTTAAACTGAACAATATTCTTTTATCACCTGAAAAAACGGGAAACTCTCCCTCCTTTGATTCAAGATTGACTGATTCGGGACAACTGAAAAGAGCAGAAAATTTATTCTTTATAAAGTTATTCTGAAACGGAAATTCGCTTTTTATCAGGTAGAAGCCAAGAAAAACAAAATGACCGGATCTTTGGACATGGAAACCGTACCAGCCATTTTTTAGTTTTACAGCACCGTTGTTCTCCCTGAAATGGCCACTGACATTTTCGGGTAAAACCATTTTATTATTACTCCAATAACACAGCGAATCATTTTTAAATACAAATAAATAAATTCCTTTGTCAAAGGCGTGCGCCACCAACCCGTCTTTACTTGCCCGATACAGGCATAACGAGGTATCAAAATGCGTGAATAAAATTTCTAATGAACGATTTGCTTTTCCCTCGGCACTAAAAATATCCTTTTGTAAAATACGGGTAATCGTTTCTGGCCTGTTTTGATAGTTGGAATAGATCCTCAGACCAAAAATTGAGAGATATAAGAAAATCGCCAATAAAAGGAAAGGCATTCCCGGTATTTGGCTATCCTTTAGAACAGATTTCACTAAGTTGCTGATTAAGAATGCAATATCTTGGGCCATTTAGAAGCCCTCTACCGGGTTTTCTCTTCCGGGACGATAAACTTTATTAAAACAGGCTCCGCAATCAATGCAAGGCTTAAAATTAAGAATTTTTTGGAGACAGGATAAAAACCTGACTCGAATGACCCCTGTTATTCATTTTCGCTCTACAATTTGACAAGAGACCAAAACATGCGGCATTAAAAAAGTTGTCCTTTCCAGATTTATATTTTTCACTTAACATCGACACATAATATGCGTCCAGTTTCTGTGGATATATTTTCCTTATTTGAAAACCATTTTTTGATACAAGTTTATCAAGGCTCTTTTCAGTAAAATGATACAAGTGCCTTGGAACATCATAAGCCCCCCAGAATTGTTTATAATATCCGGCATCCCATGAATTGCTGTTTGGTACAGCTACTATAAAAATTCCCTGTGGAGCAAGAAGTTTTTTAACTTGGGTAATTAACTCGTTCAGATTGTGAATATGTTCAAGAACATGCCACATGGTAATACAATTATACGATCCGTCCATTCCTTCTAAACACTCAACCTGTTCATATGTATTGACAAAATTGTTGCTTTTAGCAAATTCACGGGCTTTGTCGTTCGGTTCAATTCCTGTTGTATCATATCCCCTTTTCTGGCAATAGGAAAGGAATTCTGCCGTTCCACATCCTATGTCAAGGATCTTCAAGCCAGAGCTGAATTTTTGAAGGATTCTGAACTTTCTACGAATGGATACCATTCGGGCAAGTTTGTAAATCCTGCTTATTATATCATCTTTTTCAGCTCCATGCGATATATAGTCATCAGATTGATAATATTTGTCTATCTCAGATTTTGCTGGCCGCGGACTGACGAATCTGAATCCACAGGCATCACATGACAGAATCGAAAAATCCTCTTGCGATAAAAAATAATCTTTCACATAAAGAAATGGAGAAAAAGCAGTATTGTCACAAACCGGACAAATTGTAATAATTTCAGCCATATGAAGTATCTGTTTCACGTGGAACATCAACGTCCAAGATAGACAATCAGAACAGAAATATCTGCAGGAGATACTCCGCTGATTCGAGAAGCCTGACCAATCGTTCTGGGTTGAATTTTGTTTAGTTTTTCTCGCGCCTCATTAGACAACGAGGATAATTCAGAATAATTAAATCCCTGGGAAAGGGTCAAATTTTCAAGATTTAGCATTTTATCCGCCACCTCCTGTTCCTTTTCAAGATAGCTTTCGTACTTCACCATCAGTTCCACCTCTTCTATGATATCCTCGTCCAGGCAATCTTCAATTTCGGCAAAGTCACGAACCTTTTCAACGGATGTTATCAATCCTTTAAGCGTAACTTTTGGTCTTAACAATAGCGCGGAGGCCTTTTGCTTTTGTCCTATTTCTCTTTCATCAAGATTCTGAAGCATTTCATTCACCTGCACAGGCTGTAAACTTTCCGCTTTAAGAAATTGAATCATCGTCTCAACTTTTTGATATTTCTCCTTCACGCGGATGAGTCTTTCATCTGATGCCAAACCAATGCTATGTGATACCGGGGTAAGACGTTGATCGGCATTATCCTGACGCAACAATAACCGGTATTCAGCTCTTGAGGTAAACATCCGGTATGGCTCTTCTGTGCCTTTGGTCACCAGGTCATCAAGCAATACGCCAATGTAAGCTTCAGATCGTTTTAAAACAAATTCCTTTTCCTTCTGAATTTTCAAATGCGCATTTATTCCGGCCATTAAACCCTGCGCCGCTGCCTCTTCATATCCTGTTGTTCCGTTAATCTGCCCGGCAAAAAACAGGTTCTCAATCAATCTTGTTTCAAGGGTAATTTTTAATTGAAGTGGAGGAAAATAATCATACTCAATTGCATAACCGGGCCTGAAGAATTTTGCTTTTTCAAATCCCTTTACTTTCTTTAATGCTTTGAATTGAATATCCTCCGGTAACGATGACGAAAATCCATTAACGTAATATTCCACCGTATCCAATCCTTCAGGCTCTATGAAAAGTTGATGCCTTTCTTTGGTTGCAAATCGGTCAATTTTATCCTCTATTGACGGACAATAGCGCGGTCCTCTGCCCTGGATTCTTCCAGAATACATCGGTGATTTGTCAAACCCTGTCCGGAGAATGTCATGAACTTCAGCGTTGGTATAAGTAAGAAAACAACTGCGCTGTTTCGTTAGAACAGGAGTTCCAGTAAAAGAAAATTTTCCGGGAATCTCATCTCCCTGTTGTTCCTCCATTTTCTTAAAATTAAGAGATCTTCCATCAACACGAACAGGCGTTCCGGTTTTCATTCTGTTCGAATTAAAACCAAGTTTCACCAATCGTTCTGTTAAATTTGTTGCTGCCCGTTCTCCTATTCTTCCACCAGAAAAATGATTTTCTCCAATGTGGATAATTCCATTTAAAAAGGTTCCATTTGCCAGTATAACAGCCTTGCTATGAAAGATCAATCCCATTCCGGTTTTGACGCCTCCAACTTTGTCCTTTTTTACGATGATATCAATGACAGTATCCTGCCAGAAATCAACATTTTTATTTCTTTCCAGCACTTTCCGCCATTCCAGGGAAAAAAGGAACCGGTCATTTTGCGCCCGTGGACTCCACATAGCTGGACCCTTTGATTTATTCAGCATCCTGAATTGAATCATGGTCAGGTCAGTAATAATGCCTGAATTGCCACCCAGTGCGTCAATCTCCCTTACTATTTGCCCTTTTGCAATTCCTCCCATTGAAGGGTTACAGGACATCTGGGCCATATTCATCATGTTCATGGTAATCAACAGGACTTTGGATCCCATGGAAGCAGCAGATGCAGCTGCTTCACAACCAGCATGACCCGCCCCAACAACAATAATGTCATATTTTACCATGATCAATTTGTTCCACGTGAAACCTGACTCCCAATTATCAGAATTAAATCTTGGAAGAATGCGCTTTGATTTGAAAAAGTCTATCTAAATAAAAATCTTCTTTCAATCTCATTTGTTTTCTCTCTTCTTTCGATGTATCCGAATACCCGATTAAATGCAAAACACCATGTATCATGACACGGTGTAGTTCATCAATGAACTTTTGTTTAAACTTTTTGGCGTTATCCTTTACTCTTGGAAGGCTTATGAAGATATCGCCACTGATCAAATCCTTTTCTTCACTGGTTGGAAAGGTAATAATGTCAGTTAATGTATTGTTTTTTAAATATTTATGATTTATTTTACTTAAATATTTATCTGAACAAAATACAAAACAGATCTCTCCCGTTCTCGAATTTTCGGCGATCGTAACATAACTGATCCATAATCTGGTATTGTTTTTTTCAGGCAAGGTATACCCGATGTCCTCGGCAAAGAAATGAATTGATTTACTCATTTCTTTTGTTTTACATCTACTTTTTTGGTCCAGTATTCCTTTAATTGATTAATTCTTAGTAATGATTTCTCGTAATTCATGCTCGATACATAAAATACCAGTACTATGCTTTTTGCATTAACCGAAATGGTTATCTCGTCAGTCAGGGCCTTAATAATAAAAATATCACGCGCCAATTTATGCTTTCGAATTTCAAGTTCAAGAACATCTTCCGTGTCGGCCTTAACCCCCTGGTTATTGCCTAATCTGATTTTAAAGATCAATCCTTTGGGGGTCCTGTCAAAGGAAATATAAATTTTACCATCCGATTTTGCCTCGTTCAAAGAGAAAAGAATTCCAGCTGCTTCGGTGGTTGCTAAAAGGATATTTCCAAAATACTCATTGTTGATGTTGTAATAGTCGCAAATTTCTTCTACAAACCTTTCCAGTTTGAAAATTTCCCTATTGTCGGTAATGACCAGCTCTCTATAATCCTGTTTCATATCAGTATCCTATTTTTAAAATATAACTGCTAATTTTACCTTTATAAAACGAACTAGTGACAGGTAAAGTTAATTGAATAATGTCTACGCCCGCTTTCTTTTTACTGTTATACTGAAAATATTGATTAGGGTTACCACTATTTATATTTTTTGCTTCCGTAGATTCTCTTTTTTCTTCCTGGTCTCTTATTTGTTCAGCTTTGTCAGATTCAAGAAGGCGCGATACGATTTTCTGTTGTCTCAACATTGTTTCCTGTGTTATACGCTTATTTATCAAATCCTTCTCAAGTTGTTCCATTTCATTTCTGGTTTCATTCAAATTCCCCTGTTCTTTTAATCCCTTTTCTCCTCTTTCATTCTCGTATTGCTGCATCTGATTCCTGATTGCCTCCTGTTGGGCGGCTAATTTTGCAATTTGTTTATTGACCTCGCTTTGTTGTGATTTGTCTCCAACCGGTTTCCCCGAATTTGACTCCATTCCCGCTTTCAATTGCTGGAGCTGCTGGCCCAGTTTATCCTGAAGCTCTTTAATTCCCTTTATTTTACTCTTACCTCCCTTTGTTGAAGGGTTTGGGCAGGAATTCTTCCCTCCCTTCGATTTCATACCAGAGGCCATCTGCTCATCCATTTTTTCCAAAGCCTCATTGAGCAACAGTGCCAGATTATTTATTGAGGTCATAGAATACTGTTGTTTGGCTACGGCAAGATTGATGTTCCTGCTGTCTAACGCATTCAATGTCATATCTATATTTTGTTTTATTGCCGCTATTTCCTTTGAGATATAAGGTTTCAGTGCCATTTGTCTCTTTGCGATGGAATTCAATGAATCTTCGACGATGGTCAGTTTTTGAATGAATTCCTTCTGGCTTACAATTATCTCCGTTAATCGCGGATCGCCCCTCGAAATGATTCTGGTTGTCCCAATAAGGTTTTCCTGCTCAAATGACAGCCGGATCAGGTTTTCAAGGATCATCCTTATGTTTGAAGCGTCCTCAGCCAGCTGATCTTCTTCATTCTCCTGCTGCAAATCTTTCAGTTGGTCAGAGAGTTCTCTCATTTGTTTTGCAGCATTACGTTGAAATTTTACGGCCTCCTTGGTCATTTTTTCCTCAATATTTTTCTTTCCTGAATCAAGATTAGCATGGATACTGTCCTGTTTTTCGTCCGTTTTATCAAGATTTGCAGGAGTTTCCAGAGTTTTGCCCTCCGTTTTAAGTTCACTCAGTTTGCCCGAGAGAGAGTCGGCCTGCTTGTTAATTCTATTTTGCCCTTCTAACAGCTGGTCATGGGTTTTTTGTAACTCGAGTGTTTCTTTCGCAAGGTTATCCTGCTTTTTCGCCATTTTTTTAAGCTCCTGGCTTAAAGATTCCAATTTTCTGTCAAATTCAAGTTGCTTCATTAAGGCCAGGTTCCTATCCAACTGTATTTCCAATTCTTTGTTTGAAATCTTCATTTTCTCCAGCAGCTGATTCAATTTTGCTTTGTCAACCTGTTTCAACATCTCCTGCAAGTCTTTTATCATCTTCTTCATTTCGTCCGATAGCAACTGTGCCATCATATCTTCAAGTTGCTTCTGTTTTTGTATGATTCGCTCGCTCGTATTCAAATATTTCTCTTCATTCTTCAGGTTTTCTTGTGAATTTTCAAGGGCCCCTTTTATTTTTTCTTCTATCTCAAGGTTCGCTTTTATTAAATCCTCCATTTTCATTTTTTCCTGCCATGAGATATTGTTCTGTTCAACCATTTTTTTATTCAACTCATTAACGGTTTTTTCGATCCGTCTTGATTCCCCCAGGCTTTGGTGGATTTTATCCTGCATCGATTGTTCGTTCTGCTCGGTACGCTGAGTAATTTCCTCCAGGGTTGGAGTTGAAATCATTTTGACCTCCGATTTGGTGCATTTGGGACCATGAATGCCGTCATTGTCACATACCTCAAAGTAACAACGAAGGCTCATGCCTGTGTTTGGCAAGAGTTTTTGAAGATCCCCTGTATAAAAGAATTCCTGATTGTTGATCTTTTTATCTATCATTATATCTTCAGAAACATGGTTTCTTTGAATTGAATCATCCTTACTGCTTATATCCGCGTTAAAAGTTAGCCTTGTAAAACCATAATCATCTTTGATCGTTCCCTTAAAAAAAATTCTTGTATTTAATAGTGAGTCTTTGGTTTCAGTAACATATATTGTTGGAAATCCATCACTTATTACAATAATATGATATACCAGCGAATCGGGCGCTATTTTGGTTTCATTTAATGGGGATATACAATAGGAGGTAGTCGTGGGCCTGGATTCTGAAAAGGTGTAAACATTGCTTTGCTTACGAATCAGTTTGTTCTTCATGTCTCCAAACCGGAGCTCCAGAACACTAACGTCTTTGGTGTAAAAATTCCATTTTAACCCAGTCCCTTCAGGAATTGTAAGATCTCCGATATTCTCAAGCTTTTCAGCTGGTTTATTTAAATACGAAGGATATGAAACTTCAACGTCAAAACTCAATAATGTGGGCTTAGGAAACACCTTGATTTCATAACTTTTAGATGAAAAATCTCCTGCCGTGATGACGAATGAGGTGTTTTCCTGCATGGATTTAAAAAGAAATGTATATTTAAATCCTTTGCCTTTATTCATTTTGAATAGCCCTGATTTTGTCCTGACATAAACTTCGGACGGGATTTCATTACCCGAAGCAACCACCCAAAGTTCAAAATCCTCCTGCTGCACAACCGATAAATCTTTGTTGAGGATTTCTATTTTGAAAGGCAGCGGGGCAGAGAAGGATTTGTTATACTGAATGATCCTGTTTGTCGGATCCGAAATGAAACCTGGTAAAAACAAGGCCAACACCAGAATTATTGTTATTGGTATAAATGCCAGCCGAAGATAACGCATGTTTTTTCTGAAATCAATCACTTTTGTAAACCGAAACAGTTTCAACGACTCGGTTTTTTGCTGGATACTGGCGGAAAGCAGATCAGAGTGTTCTCCCGGGTCTTTCCTTTTTCTGATCAATTGCAATGTATTCAGTAACTTGTCCTGAATTTCAGGGAAGTGATTCCCGATAATTTCTGCGGCTTTTACATGGGAGATTACCTTTCCGATCTTAATAATCTGCAATAACGGTATGAAAACAAGCCGGGAAAAAAGGAACATGGCCCCGGATAAAAAGGCAAAAAACAGAACTGTTCTGATGGCTGGGCTAAAATGAAAATAATATTCACTGATGATAAGGACCAAATAATATGACGCAAGCAATGAAAGGGTCCATAACAGCCCTTTAATCAACCGGTTTCTATAGTATTTCCGGATGAACTCGTCCAGTTTCCTTATAAGTATGCTTTCTTCTGCCATCCTGTGTGTAAAGGGATTATTCGTTTGCAAAAGTACAAATATTAGAGGGGCGTCTGGGCACATAAAGCGCAGAATAGCCTATTTTTGTCCTCCAAAACCCAGCATATGACATCAAATCGTGTTCGTGTAAGATTTGCCCCGAGTCCAACCGGGCCATTGCACATTGGAGGAGTAAGAACTGCTCTCTATAATTTTCTTTTTGCCCGAAAGAATGGGGGAACATTCATTCTAAGGATTGAAGATACGGACCAAAATCGTTTTGTCCCCGGCGCAGAACACTATATTACAGAATCGCTTGCCTGGTGCGGACTTGAATTTGATGAAAGTCCGGAACGTGGGGGTCCGCATGCGCCTTACCGGCAATCGGAGCGATCGGCCATTTATAAAGAATATATCCAGCATCTGATCGTAAATGGTCATGCCTATTACGCTTTTGACACAGAGGCTGAATTAGAAGCGATGCGGGGCAAGGTAAAATCAGACGGCAATAAAACTTTTCAATATGACCAGCAAACCCGCAAATCCCTAAAAAATTCCCTGGTGCTTTCGGAAGCTGAAGTCAAAAAAATGATTGACGCCGGAACCCCTTATGTGATCAGGATAAAAATTCCTGAAAACCAACAAGTGGCGGTTCGGGATATGATCAGGGGTGAGGTGGTTGTAAATACTGCAAATCTTGATGATAAAATACTCTTCAAATCCGATGGACTACCAACTTATCATCTTGCTAACGTCGTAGATGACTATTTGATGAAAATCACACATGTGATCAGGGGCGAAGAGTGGCTTCCCTCTGCTCCTTTACATGTATTGTTGTATCGTTATTTCGGATGGGAAGACGTCATGCCGGAATTTGCCCATCTTCCTCTTATTCTGAAGCCTGATGGAAACGGGAAGCTGAGCAAACGGGATGGTGACAGAATGGGCTTCCCGGTTTTTCCAACCGAATGGAAAGATGCTAAAACCAATGAGGTGTATTCGGGTTATCGGGAATCGGGTTATTTGCCCGAGGCAGTTGTCAACATCCTGGTTCACCTTGGTTGGAATCCGGGAACCGAACAGGAACTATTTTCAATGAAGGAATTAATTCAACAGTTTTCGCTTGAACGTGTGGGGAAACATGGTTCAAAATTTGACCCTGAAAAAGCCAAATGGTTCAATCATCAGTATTTGCAAAAAAAATCAGTTGAAGAACTTTCTTTGTTGCTGAAGCCTTATCTCGAACAACATGGGGTGTGTCCCTCCGATGAATACGTGGATAAAGTCCTCACCCTGGTCAGGGAGCGGGCCTTTCTTGTCCCTGATTTATGGAATACAGCCTGGTTCTTTTTTATCCGGCCTGAGAAATACGATAACCTGGTCGTTCAGAAAATATGGCAGCCGGGAACCACGGGAATGACACAGGACTTTTCAAAGGAGGTTGAAAAGCTGAATGTTTTCAATATCGAGACCCTCCATGCCCTTGTCCAGCAATTTACAGCCAATACCGGGGTTAAAATGGGACAATTGATGAATCCATTACGTCTGCTTATGGTTGGTTCAAACCAGGGTCCGGGAATGATGGACCTGGCGAACATTTTAGGGAAAGCTGAATTCCTTGAAAGGATCAGATTAGGTTTGGAAAAGTTAAATAAATGAAACTCCCCGCGGCAAGCAGCGGGGTATCTTAAAACAAAGCCAACTGTTTACTTTTATGCAAAACCGTGTATTCTTTCTCAAGCCCTTGGTCTCTGACGTACTTTGTAATACTCGTCTCATCTCCAAACTTGCTGACCGTGTTCACAAAATATCCATCCGTCCAAAACTCTCCTCCCCACAGCTTTTCTTTCACTTCTGGATGCTTTTTGAGCACTTCTCGGGCGGTGATACTCTTTACCATCCTAATAACCTCACTGGCACTTTTTGTCGGAACAGATTGAATCAAAAAATGAACGTGATCCTTGTCTGTCCCAATTTCAAGAAAGTGAACCTCATATCGCTTTTCAATCTCAAGACAAATTTCTTTGATTGTCATATCCACTGCTTTACTAAACACCACTTTCCTGTACTTTGCTGGACAAACAAAATGATACAACAGTACCGATACATTATGCGATTTATGTATGTATTCGCTTTCGCTCATACCTACAAAGATATTTCTTTTTCGCAGCAAGCTGCGGGGAACTAACCCCTGATGACATTAGAGCTGTTTTCCCTGTTGTGGACAAAAGCAAAATAAACTATATTTGTTTTCTGGAATTGCTTAACGACACCATACATAATACTATTTCCTCCATAATGGATCGATTGCGCAGACTGATAATTCTTTTTTTTCTCTTCGGATTTTTTAATGCATTCTCTCAGCCAGGTCGGCTATTGCTTGTGGGAGGTGGCGCTGAAAAAGAAGGTGCGGCCAGTTGGAGCACTCCGGCCTACCGTTGGGCAGGGGAAGGTAAAAAAGTAGCAATAGTCGGTATTTCAACTGGAAGTCTTGCCCCCTATTTCATTCAACGTTGCGGGGCAGCGCGCGCAAAGGAATTTGCCATCTCGAGTCACGACAGCGCTGACAGCCAGGCTACCTACGACACTCTGACCAGTTATGATGTGATCTTTTTCAGGGGTGGCGACCAGTATGAATATTACAGTTTATACCGAAACACAAAACTGCAAGAGGCTGTAAACGATGTTTATATGAGGGGTGGCACCATCTGTGGAACCTCGGCTGGTATGCACATACTTTCTACGGTTGTTTTTACCGCAAAAAATGGCACATCCTACCCTTATTCCTGTATTGAAAATCCAAACAACGCCCATGTTACGCTTGCCAACGATTTTATGAACTTTTTCCCAGGTTTCATTTTCGATACGCATTTTGCTGAACGTGGCCGGTTCGGCCGGCTTGTTGGCTTTCTGGCCAATTACTCTCTGAATAAAGGACAGGCTATTGCCGGACTTGGAATGGATGACATGACATGCATGACGGTTGATGAGCAAGGTTTGGGTACTGTATATGGAACGGGATGTGCAAATCTTTATAAATCTGGCAGTAACTATTCACTAAACGGCACCAAATTGCTCGCCGATACAGTTCAAATAATTCAATTGTTGCATGGCAGCACCTTGAATTTCCAAACGGGTCAGATATTATATGCCGGACTTGATCGTCAGATTAGCACGAACGGACTTGAAGAAACAGGCAATTATACCATTCTGGCCAGTGGAAGTAATCCGGTTTCCGATAATCAAGCCATGCTGAACGACCTGGTAAACAATACAGGATTACCAAAGGCAGAAATACTTGTTTTAACCGGTGATCAAAACCTGGCAGACGCCTATAAAACAAAACTGTTGGAATTAGGTGTTGAGCAAGTGAATATCTTCATCATTAACCTTGAATATGGTAACGACGCTAATCTCGCCAACCAAATAAATCAGGCAACAAAAATACTGTTTCTGAAGAATTGGTTTATATTATTTTCCTCATTTATGTCTACCCCCAACGGAAAATTGCTTCAAAAACAAATAAAAAAGGACAACATGATAACAGCCTTTGTCGGAGAAGATGCACGACTTGCAGGAAAAACCGTTGTTGATAACTATCTCACCCTGTATGCTTCCTATTATGCTGAACTCTCTTTCGGGAAAGGGCTTTCACTGCTAAAGCATACAGTGCTGATGCCCGACACATATTTGAACTCGGATGTATTTGAGAACACAGCAACGGCTGTTCCTTATGCTATGGCACGCGACACCCTGAAATATGGAATCTGGCTTACCAACCATAATTACATGAAATATACCCCGGTGGAAGGCAAAGCCACACTCACAGGTTATGGAACCGCACCGGTAATGGTCCTTGCCAATGCCGGAACCCAGGCAGGTTTTTCAAGCCATACTGCATCGGGCAGTACCGGCACATTGCCCCGCATGGTGGCAGGTTATGAACATTTGAAACTTGCATTGATCGATTACACCACCCCCTTTGTGATGGGAAATGTTCATTCTTCCGGTATTAATGCCATTAGCAGCAAAGATCCACTGGTGATTTCACCAAACCCAGTTCAGGACGAGTTGACCATGAGATGGAATTCCACCGGATATGAATGGGAAATCACCGACCTGCATGGTCAAATTCTGAAGCAGGGCAAAGCCTGGAACAATCCGGAACGAATTGATGTTTCAATTTTCCGGCCAGGGTTGTATATCTTGATATTTAAAAACGAACAAAAAAACCAGTCAACTGCATTAAAATTCGTAAAAGAATAAACCATAAATAGATCGCACCCCGTCCTCTTCTCCTTCAGCAGATGAGATAAATGCAGTAACGATAATTATACCAACATGATCAAAATAAAAAATCCAACTACCTGATAATTATGTAGTTGGATTTTCTTGTTGTTGTCCGACTAGGGGTCGAACCTAGACTCTAATGATCCAGAATCATTTGTGTTGCCAGTTACACCATCGGACAATCTGCGTGCAAAATTAATACATTTTTCGCAAAACTGTCAAGTTTTATTAACTTTTTCCACTTTAGACCATGAATCCTTCAGGGGGACAATCCTGTTGAAAACCAGTTTTTGGGCGGTTGAATCATTGTCAACAGAAAAATAGCCGATACGCTCAAACTGGTATTTTTCCAAAACTTGCGCGTTTTTAACAGCAGGCTCAACCATGGCTGTAATTATTTTCAGCGAATCGGGATTCAGATAATTCTTATAGGTTTCTCCCTCTTCCACTTCATCCGGATTTTCTTTGACAAAAAGCCGGTCGTATAGTCTGACCTCTGCCCTGACGGCATATTTTTCAGAAACCCAATGTAACGTTCCCTTCACCTTACGATTGCTTTCCGGCATGCCACTTTTGGTTAATGGGTCATAGGTGCAATGAATTTCTTCAATTTTGCCCGTTTTCGTGTCTTTAACAACATGATCGCATTTAATAATGTATGCAGCCTTCAAACGGACTTCACGGTCAGGAGCGAGGCGGAAAAACTTATGGGGGGGATCTTCCATAAAATCATCTCGTTCGATCAGGAGTGTTTTAGTAAATGGAAGTATACGTTTTCCTTTTGACTCTTCTTCCGGATTATTTACCGCTTCCATCTCTTCTTCCAGATCATCCGGGAAATTGTCGATAATTACTTTAACCGGATCAAGCACAGCCATAAGACGGTTGGCACGTCTATTCAGGTCTTCGCGAATGCAAAATTCCAGCAGACTGACATCAATTATGTTATCACGTTTCGCAACACCAATGGTTTCTGCAAAATTCCGGATTGATTCAGGGGTATATCCCCGTCGCCGCAAACCGCATATCGTTGGCATACGCGGATCATCCCATCCGCTCACGTAGCCATCACGGACCAGCTCCAGCAATTTACGTTTACTCATCACGGTGTAGGTCACGTTCAGCCTCGCAAATTCAATCTGCCTTGGGGCATAAATACCAATTTCTCTGATGAACCAATCATACAGAGGTCTGTGTACTTCGAATTCAAGGGTACAAATGGAGTGTGTGATGCGTTCGATTGAGTCTGATTGACCGTGCGCGAAATCATACATGGGGTATATGCACCAATGGTCTCCTGTCCGGTGATGGTGGGCATGGAGTATCCTGTAAAGTATCGGATCACGCATGTGCATATTCGGTGAGGTCATGTCAATTTTTGCACGCAACACTTTTGAACCATCCGGGAATTCTCCCTTCCGCATGCGGGCAAACAGATTGAGGTTTTCTTCAACCAACCGGTTTCGGAATGGACTTTCTTTCCCTGGACGAGTCGGAGTACCCCTGGTTTCGCCAATCTCCTCAGCAGTCATATCGCATACATATGCTTTTTCTTTCCTGATCAGGATCATGGCATAGTCATAAAGTTGTTCAAAATAGTCGGATGCGAAGAACAACCGCTCTTCCCAATCAAAGCCAAGCCATTTGACATCTTCCATTATGGAATCAACATACTCTACATCCTCTTTAACCGGGTTTGTATCGTCGAACCTGAGGTTGGTCTTTCCATTATATTTTTTCCCCAGTCCAAAATTCAGGCAGATTGATTTGGCGTGTCCAATGTGAAGGTAGCCATTTGGTTCAGGGGGGAATCGGGTATGTACACGGCCATCATTCACTCCTTTGCGGATATCCTCTTCTATAATTTCTTCAATGAAATTGAGTGATCTTATGTTTTTTTCCTCTTCCTTCTTTTCTGACTCTTCCATAATCGCTAATTCAAATGGTTAAAAATATTTAATCAGGATTGTCCCTTCAATCATTTTATCCTTATTCAACTGCAAACTTACTACAATTTAAAAAACAGGAAGTCCGGTTCGCGGGAAATTGATAACTTCACCGTTCAAACGAAAGACAATGGGCACAATTTTACTTGAGGGAATGGAGTTTTTTGCATTTCACGGATGTTTCAGGGAAGAAAGGATTATTGGGACAAAATTTATTGTGGATCTTCATGTTGAGGTCGAAACGACACTTGCCGAGGAGTCAGACCATCTGAAAGATACTGTTGATTATTCGGGTCTTTACCGTTGTGTTAAAAAAGAGATGGAAGAAAAATCACATTTATTGGAACACCTGGCCAGGCGTATCATCGTCGCTGTTCAAAATGAATCTCCGGCGATAACATTCATTGAAATTAAACTGGCCAAAATCAATCCTCCACTGGGAGGTAAAATGCAGCAGGTGAGCTATAAAACCTACTGGAAGAAATGATTTGGAAATAGTTTCAAAACTTTTAGTAATTTTGCACCCCTAATGATATGGTTTCGTGGCCGAGTGGCTAGGCAGCGGTCTGCAAAACCGTGTACAGCGGTTCGACTCCGCTCGAAACCTCCTAAACCCGTTTCTTTCGAAGCGGGTTTTTTCATTTTGAACTGGTATTAATTATATATTCACTGATCAGGACAAGCATTAGGGTGAAAAACCCACTTAACAGCACGCGGCTGAAGGTTGCTATAAATTCACTGAAACGAAACACCTCCAGAAAAAAGAGGGCCGTGTGATGAATAAGGATCAGCGTGATTGAATAGTAAAGAAACCATTTTAATCCCTGGCTCCCCAGGGAAGGGGTGTCTCCGATAAGGGATTCAGGACCGGAAGATATCGCAGAAATTACTAAAGGACGGGCGAATGCCATCAGCACGCAGGCAGAGGCATTCAATCCGATGGTGTTCATAAAGATATCTATGCCGAATCCCAGCACCAGTGAGAGCAGCAACAACATCCACCCTGGTGTGGAAAAGGGAAGCAAAAGAATAAAATAAATATAGAAATAAGGGTTGATGTAACCCCCAAGATTAATGTGGTTCAGTATTAAAACCTGTAATATGATCAGGAAGAAAAAACGTATGATGTTAAAGAAAAACGTTCTGGAGGTCAATGTTTTAAATTTATAGAATGCTAGAAAAATTATTGTGTTTTAATGGTAGACTGCACCTCTTCTTTTTCATTCCGCATCAGGTCAACCACGACTTCAATGTAACCAAGGCTGTTAAAATCAGTTGAAAAGCGTATCTCCCCGTTGTTGAAATTTTCATCCTGCGCATTGGTGTAATCCGTAATCGTCCCGATCAGCAACCCTTCCGGAAAAATATCTGAATTCCCGCTGGTTATGATGGTATCTCCTTTGACTATCTGGACATGTTTCGGGATTTCCTTTACCTGGCCGGTACGATAACTTCCTCCGTCCCATTCAACATTTACCAGTTGATTGTTCTTTTTAAACTTTCCGGAGATCCGGCTGTCCTTATTCAGCATTGACATGGCCCAGCTAAAATGAGGGGTAACATTTACGATCTGGCCAACAATTTTATTTCCAATAATGACCCCCATGTGATTTTCTATTCCGTGAAGTGATCCTTTGTTGATCATCAGGAAATTATTTCGCTTGTTGGTTGAGTTACTAATGACCTTGGCGCTGATATATTTATATTCCAGTTTAACAATTGAATCCTTTTTATAAAAAACATTGTGGTCAGTCGTGTAGAAGGCCTCCGGAATCCGCGAATGTAATTTTGCCATCTCCTCAATAAGAACCATGTTTGTTTTGCGCAGGGAAAAATACTCTGAAACACTGCTGAACATGTTGTTCACAGATCCTGAAACAGCGTTTGAAACAGAATACAGGGCGCCACCCTGGAATTCATTGTAATTAAAAAACAGAATCAGTGAAAACGTTTCTAAGAGCAGGAATAAAAAATAAAAATAGTGTTCCCTCAGAAATAGAAAAAGATTACGCATATCACCTCGCGCTTACTTGATGAGGAACGTAAATTTATCAAAATTTTTCAATGCGATACCAGTTCCGCGGGCTACGGCACGTAAAGGGTCTTCGGCTACATGAACTTTCAGTTTGGTTTTCAGGTGGAGTCGTTTATCAAGCCCCCTGAGCAAAGCACCACCTCCGGTCAGGTAAATTCCAGTTTCGAAAATATCCGAAGCTAATTCAGGCGGTGTCATTTCCAATGCATTCAAAACAGCTGCTTCGATTTTGGCTATTGATTTATCGAGGCAATGGGCAATTTCGGAATGGTTAACAATAATTTCTTTCGGAATCCCGGTAAGCAAATCACGCCCGTGGACAGCGTAATCGGGTGGCGGGTTATCAATGTCGGCCAAGGCAGCCCCGACTTCAATTTTGATTCGTTCGGAGGTACGCTCTCCCACGTTGATGTTGTGTTGCTTCCGCATATATTCTTCTATGTCGGCATTGAATTCATCCCCGGCTATCCGGATGGATTTGCTATTTACAATACCACCCAGTGCAATTACGGCTATTTCACTGGTCCCACCCCCAATGTCAATAACCATGTTCCCAACGGGTTCCAGTACGTCGATTCCAATACCGATGGCGGCGGCCATCGGCTCATGAATCAGGCGAACCTCTTTTGCCCCGGCTTGTTCTGCCGATTCTTTTACGGCACGTTCTTCAACCTCTGTTATCCCCGAAGGAATACAGATCACCATTTTTAAGGCCGGAGGAAACCATGATTTTCGTAAATCTATCATTTTGATCATGGCCCTGATCATATGCTCGGTAGCTTGAAAATCAGCAATTACCCCGCCTCTGAGCGGCCGGATGGTCTTAATGTTTTCATGCGTCTTTCCGTGCATCATCTGGGCCTTTTTCCCAACCGCAATGATCTTTCCGGAACTCCGTTCAATGGCTACGATTGACGGTTCGTCAACGACAACCTTATCATTATAAATGATGACCGTATTGGCAGTGCCAAGGTCTATAGCTATTTCTTTTGTGAATAGTCCCATTTAATCAGGTTTTAATGTTTAAAATGCCGAATCCCCGTAAAGACCATAGACATATCGTGCTCGTTACAATAATTTACCGAATCGACATCCCTGATAGAACCCCCGGGTTGAACAACTGCCGTTATGCCCGCCTCGTGTGCGATTTCAACGCAATCAGCAAACGGGAAAAAAGCATCCGAGGCCATCACAGCCCCGTCAGTACTGAACCCGAATGCCCGGGCCTTAAGTATCGCCTGTTTTAGTGCATCTACCCGTGAAGTCTGACCCATTCCAGAACCAATGAGCTGGAAGTTTTTTACCAAAACAATTGTGTTAGATTTCAAATGTTTAACAATTTTATTGGCAAAAACCAGCGCATCAGATTCAACAGGCGAGGGTTTTTTGTTTGTAACACATTGGAAATCGGTTATCTCTTCCGATTTGAGATCCTTTTCTTGTTCAAGCACCCCATTCAAAATAGACTTGAATTGCCATTGTGAGAACTCACAGGAATTTTTTTGCAAAATTATTCTATTTTTCTTTGATTTTAACCGATCAAGGGCATCCTTTTCATATCCGTCGGAAATTATTATTTCAAAAAACAGCTTGTTAAGCTCTTCCGCCATCTCGTTGTCTATGTTTCCGTTGGCAATAATAATTCCCCCGAAGGCCGAAACAGGGTCGCAGGCAAATGCATCAAGATAGGCTTCCTTTAAAGAAGAGCGAATGGCAATGCCGCATGGATTCGTGTGCTTAATGATTGCAACCGCAGGTTCTTTGAACTCTCCCATCAGGTTGATGGCAGAATCGACATCTACCAGGTTGTTATACGATAATTCTTTCCCATGCAATTGGATAAAGACCTCCTCCAGGTTTCCGTAAAAAGTACCTTTCTGATGCGGATTTTCACCATACCGCATTGGATTGGATGCTGTAATGCTTTGTTTGAATGCCGGAATGTGTTCCTTGGCATTTAAATACTCGAAAATCTTGGAATCATAATGAGATGAAACATTGAATGCCATTGCAGCAAACATACGCCGGTCCTTCAGGCTGGAAAAGCCTTTGTTCTTTTCCAGGAGTTCAGCAAGCTGCGGAAATGCTGCTGAAGAAGGAATGACGACCACGTGTGCATAATTTTTTGCAGCTGCCCGGATTAGGGAGATGCCTCCGATATCGATCTTCTCTATGATAATTTCTTCTTCAGTGGTGGTTGCGACTGTTTTTTCAAAAGGGTATAAATCCACAATGACCAGGTCGACTGAAGGAATTTCATATTTCTCCACATCCTTAACATCCGAAAGCTGATCACGCCGCCAAAGGATGCCTCCAAACACCTTGGGATGTAATGTTTTCACCCGGCCCCCCAGGATGGAAGGGTAGGAGGTAACCGACTCAATAGAGGTGGCCTGAATTCCCTTGCTCAGTAAAAATTCATAGGTTCCTCCGGTAGAATATATTTGAATACCGTAAGATTCGATTTTCCTGGCAAGTTCCTCGATTCCTTCTTTCGAATAGACAGAAATGAGGGCCGACTTGATTTTTACTTGATCGTTCATGTTCCTTCCTTGTGTAACAATAATTGATACCCCGCGTCTAACTCCGGCTTTTATGAAGCTTTGCAATGTTACCAAAAAATCCCGGAGGAAACAACGGATTCGGGTTCGTTTCGGAATTAAATATTACCTTTACTGTTCTTAAAAAAAAGAAATCTATTTATCCATGATTTTGATATTACGGCTGATTCGTGAAAGTTATATTTTTGCATTTCAGGCAATTATAGTAAACAAAGTACGTACAATCCTGTCCCTCCTTGGAATAACCATCGGGATTTTTTGTGTCATTTCGGTATTCACTGTATTTGACTCAATGGAAAATGCGATCAGGAAAAGTATTGCCTCCCTTGGCAGCAATGTGCTCTATGTTCAGAAGTGGCCCTGGTCAATGGGCAGTGATTATCCCTGGTGGAAATACTGGCAGCGCCCTGAAACCTCTCTGGATGACATGCGCGAAATCGAAAAACGCAGCAATCTGGCTGCGTCTGTTGCGTTTATGGTACAGGTGAACAAAACCGTGAAATATCAGAACAACTATATCGAAAATATAGGGGTGATGGGTGTTTCACAGGATTTCGACAAGGTGTGGAAATTTGAACTTGCCGAAGGAAGATATTTTTCCACTACCGAATCGGCCAGTGGAAAAAACATTGCTATTATTGGTGCCGATATTGCTTCCGATCTTTTCCGTGACGGAGATCCGGTCGGAAGGAAAATAAAAATTTTTGGACGGAACATTGAAGTTATCGGGGTGATTACAAAAGAGGGAGAAGATTTCTTTGGAAATTCGAACGACAAGGTAGTGTATCTTCCGGTCAATTACTTTAAATCGCTTGTCGACCTGAGAGATATGGACGCTACCATTGTTGTAAAAGCCAGGCCTTTGGTTTCAAATGATGAGCTGCGCGATGAACTGACTGGCCTTATGAGGTCGATCAGGAAACAAAAACCGTCCGCTGAGGATAATTTTGCCATCAACGAGACCGACATCATTTCAAAAGGATTTGACAGTTTATTCAGTGTTATCGCAACGGTGGGCTGGATAATCGGAGGTTTTTCTTTACTTGTGGGGGGATTCGGCATTGCCAATATTATGTTTGTGTCGGTTAAAGAACGAACCAACATTATCGGAATCCAGAAGGCTTTAGGTGCAAAGAATTACTTTATTCTGCTTCAGTTTCTTTTTGAAGCCATTTTTCTCTCTCTTATCGGGGGTTTATTCGGACTCTTAATTATCCTTATCCTGACAATTATCATTTCCAACACAACCTCTTTTCAATTGCTGCTAACCGAGGGCAATATCTTGCTTGGAATAGGGGTGTCGGGAATCATCGGGCTGATTGCAGGGATCGTACCGGCCTATTCAGCTTCAAGACTCGATCCGGTGGAGGCAATGCGGACTGGAATGTAAATTAAAATGGCCAGAACTGATTATCGTTCCAGATCTTTTCCTTTAATTCATTATCCATTTTGTTGAGGATTTTCAAATGACCATCTTCCCATTCCGACAGCCAATGATATAGATTTTTTTCATTGGGGTCGGTTGTCGTATTTGCCTGTTTTGAATAAACCTCCACAGCCCTTTTCTCAAAATCAATAGCGGCAGAGATCGCAGCTGCTTCAAACCCCGCTGACGAGATTTTTGACTTCATCTCATCCGAAAGGATCAGGGTGGCGAAACCTTCATTTGCAAGATCGGGCAACTCAACATTCTTAAATGTATGTGTTTTTGCGTAGTTGATATATTGCTCTGAAAGAAACTTTATATGCTGGGTTTCTTCATCTGCCATGGTAAGAAAAATATGCTTGATCTCAGGATAGGCAGTTTGTTCGGCAACTTTGGCATAAAAGGCATGACCTCTTTTTTCCATGATAATCGCCATTTTGAGAATATCAAGGGCTTTTTGTGTTTCCATTTTGGTATGGGTTTGAATTTAAAACTTCATAATACGTTTGAAAATATGGGTTCAATTTGATCGCAATATCAATATTACGTGAGGTGGGTTTTAATGCGGGAAGAGAGTATGTCGATGGCAACCTTATTCTGACCGCCCTGTGGAACTATAATATCAGCATACCGTTTGGTTGGCTCGATAAACTGAAGGTGCATGGGTTTCACAAAACTGTCATAATGCTCTAGCACCTGTTGAAATGAACGGCCGCGTTCTTCCAGATCACGGCGTATGATTCGCATCAGCCGGTCGTCACCATCTGCATCAACATAAACCTTGATGTCCATTTTACTGCGCAGGCGGGGGTTAGTGAGGATAAGTATACCCTCAATGATAATTACCTGTGATGGTTTAATTGTTATGGTTTCCTTTGAACGGGCGCAGGATACATAAGAATAAATAGGCATTTCAATGGATTTGCCGGTTTTCAGGGTTTCCAGTTGTTTGATCAGCAATCCCCATTCAATTGACGTAGGATGGTCGAAATTGATTTTTGCGCGTTCTTCTGCCGATTTATGGCCATTGTCTTTGTAGTAAGCATCCTGTGGGATAACCGTAACGGCTTCCCTTGGAAGATATTTGATCACTTGCTTTACAACAGTCGATTTTCCCGATCCGGATCCCCCGGCAATCCCAATTATCAGCATGCTGTTATAATAAAAAGCCGAGTAGCAATCCGGCTGTTATAGCACTTCCAATCAATCCGGCGATATTTGGTGCCATTGCGTGACCGATCAGGTGGTTTGTCGGATCTTCTTTCAAACCCATTTCATGTGCAATCCTGGCGCTGTCGGGGACTGCTGCAACACCGGCTGCACCAACCAATGGATTAATCCGGTTCTCCTTTTTCAGAAAAATGTTCATAACCTTAGCAAAAATGACTCCACCTGCGGTTGCAACCATAAAAGCAATGGCTCCGAGGACAAATATAAGAATTGATTCCCATTTAAGAAAAACATCGGCCTGGGTGGAGGCTCCAACGGTTAAACCAATCAAAACCAATACGATATCAATAAGAATTGTACTGGCGGTGGTTGCGAGTTGTTTTGTAAGTCCGGATTCTTTCAGAATATTTCCAAAAAAGAACATCCCTAGTAATGGGAGGGATGCCGGGGCAACAAATGCACTCAGAAGCAAACCAAGCAGAGGAAATAATATTTTTTCAAATTTGCTGACCGTTCTTGGAGGTTTCATCCGGATAAGGCGTTCCTTTTTTGTGGTAAGCAACTTCATCATGGGTGGTTGGATAACCGGCACCAGCGACATGTAAATATACGCAGCAATGGCAATCGGGCCAATCAGGTTCTGCATTGCGAGGCCCGTTTCCGAACCATGAAAACCACTTGCAAGCTGGGATGTAAGGAAGATTGCGGTATTTCCATCAGCTCCGCCAATAATGGCGATAGCAGCTGATTCAGCCATCGGGAAACCAATCACCATTGCCCCAAGGAAAGTGGCAAAAATCCCTACCTGGGCAGCTGCACCAAGCAGCATAAGCTTTGGATTTGATATGAGCGGGGAAAGATCTGTCATGGCTCCGAGACCTAAAAAGATCAATGCCGGATAAATCCCTTTCAATACACCGAAAAAAAGGTAATTCAACACACTTCCCTCCTGGTAAATGCCAGTATGATAGGCCGCTTCGTGCAGAAAAGGAATATTTCCCAGGATAACACCCATTCCAAGCGGGATGAGCAGTAACGGTTTGTAGCTATATCGAATGGCTAAGAAAACAAGGCCAATGCCAACCAGGATCATGATCAGGTTGCCCCAACTTGCATTGTGAAAACCAGTGTCTTCCCAAAGTCCGGATAATGTTTGCAGTGTATCCATGGGTTATGCAATTTCTACTAAAACTTCATTTTGAGCCACTGCCTGTCCGGGTTTTACATGAACAATCTTTACAATACCATCCTTTTCTGACAGTACGTTGTTCTCCATTTTCATTGCCTCCATGGTTAAGAGTTTTTGACCCAATGTAACTTTTTCCCCTGATTGAATTAATACTGTGATAATGGTACCAGGCAAGGGCGCTTTGATCGCTATGTTGGTAGTTTGTGTGATTGTTCTCGGGATTTTTGATTCTCTGGCAGTTGGTTTCGGAGGTTCAGCCCTGACCAGGGTGGGGGTTTTGGTCATTTTCAATTCTTTTTGAACCTCTACATTGTAATGGGTTCCATTGACTTCAACCTTCGCAATGTTTTCTTCAAATCCGAGAACTTCAACATCGTATGCATTGCCATTAATAACAAAACTGAATTTTTTCATGGGTTACCTGTTTTTCAATGTGTTCAAAATTCCATATATCTTGGAGCTCCAAGGTGAATATGTTTTCGACACTTTCCGAATCGTCATCACATATTTTTCCTCATCATGTAATTCCGAGAAGAACAAATAAAGTGCAGCAGCGATTGCAGCATTTTCTTCTCCGGTCATAATAATTTTTGATTTTTCTTTCGTCCCGCTGTTTTTCTGAACTGACATCCTGCGTTTCGTAAGAAAATCCTGAAGGGCATGCAGCCTTGTGAAAAAATAGGCCATGAAAGCCAGTGCTGCAAGAACAATGCAATATCCGGCAATGGCGATTACCAGTGTGAAATGATCGATGAGAAAAGGATCGAAAGTAATGGCTAGTGTTTTCATAGATCAGTCCTTTAAATTATAATGGAATGTTGCTATGCTTTTTAGGCGGCAGGGAATCCTTCTTTGTTGATAGTGTCTGAAGTGCACGAATGATGCGGAACCTGGTGTTTCTTGGTTCAATTATATCATCAATGTATCCATATTTGGCAGCATCATATGGGTTGGCAAACTTGTTCTTGTATTCAAGCTCTTTCTCGGCAACATATTTCACCTTTTCCCTGACATCCTGAATTTCGCCAATCTTTTTGCCTTCCAAAATTTCAATGGCTCCCTTTGGGCCCATCACTGCAATTTCTGCCGAAGGCCAGGCGTAGTTCATATCGGCTCGAAGTTGTTTGCATCCCATTACATCATGCGCTCCTCCATAGGATTTTCTGAGGGTAATAGTGATTTTGGGGACTGTTGCCTCTCCATAGGCAAATAAAAGTTTTGCCCCATGAATGATGATGCCACCATATTCCTGGTTGCTTCCAGGCAGAAATCCAGGGACATCGACCAGGGTAATGATCGGTATGTTGAATGAATCACAGAACCGGACAAACCTGGCGGCTTTCCGGGAAGCTTCAATATCGAGCACCCCTGCCAGAAAATTTGGTTGATTGGCTACAATTCCGCAAGGCATGCCATTGAATTTCGCAAAACCAACTACGATATTTTTTGCATAATATTGATGAACCTCGAGAAATTGCTGATCGTCAACGATCCGATAAATGACATCTTTTATATCGTAAGGTTGGTTCGGGTTGGCCGGAACAATATCGTTGAGGGAATCCTCGAGTCTGTCGATCGGGTCGGTGCATTCTGTGGCAATCGGATCTTCAAGGTTATTCTGCGGCAAATATTCAAGCAGTTTACGAATAAGTAGAATTCCCTCCTCTTCGTTGGTTGAACGGAAGTGGGCAACACCGGATTTAGTAGAATGAATAGAGGCCCCGCCTAAATCCTCCGTTGTAATATCTTCGCCAGTTACTGTTTTAGTGACCTTCGGACCTGTCACAAACATATAACTTGAATTTTCACTCATGAGGACAAAATCAGTCAGGGCGGGGGAGTAAACCGCACCGCCTGCACATGGGCCGAAAATAGCTGAAATTTGCGGTACAACACCTGAAGCAGCAATGTTTCGCATGAAGATCTCTGCATATCCAGCCAGGGAATTTACCCCTTCCTGAATCCTGGCACCTCCGCTGTCATTGATTCCAATTACAGGAGCTCCCACTTTTATGGCCTGGTCCATGATTTTGCATATTTTTCGGGCAAATGTTTCCGATAAAGAGCCGCCGAAAACAGTAAAATCCTGTGAAAAGACAAAAACAACACGACCATCAATGGTTCCGCGTCCGGTAACTACGCCATCACCAAGATACAATTCATTTTCGAGCCCAAAATCGGTACACCGGTGGGTTACAAACATGTCATATTCTTCAAAACTGCCTTCGTCCAATAGCTTTTCAATGCGTTCGCGGGCTGTTAATTTTCCCTTTTTGTGCTGTGATTTAATGCGGTCTTCTCCGCCACCGAGTTTTGCCTTCTCACGTTTTTCAAGTAATTCGGATATCTTATTTTCGTTTGCCATATCAGTTGATATTTAGATTGTCCTTTCGTTTTGATATTACTTGCTGCAAAATTCGATCAGTACACCATGCGTTGATTTGGGGTGCAAAAAGCCAATGTTCATTCCTTCGGCACCCTTTCGTGCAACTTTATCAATCAGCAAAAGTCCCTGATTTTCAGCTTCTGCCAAGGCATCATTTGCATTATTGACTGCAAAAGCCAGGTGGTGAATTCCTTCGCCCTTTTTCTCAAGAAATTTCCCGATCGGGCCTTCGGGATCCGTTGACTCAAGTAATTCAATCTTGGTTGCACCAACCAAAAAAAAGGCTGTTTTGACTCTTTGATCTGCTATTTCTTCAACATTGTAACATTTCAACCCAAGCAGATTTTCATAATAGGGAATGCTTTCTTCAAGGCTTTTTACTGCAATACCAAGATGCTCAATATGTGTTGGTTTCATTTCTTTATTGTTAATTTATTAACAGGTCAAAGTTAAACAGTTTTAATGACACGGCAAATACCACATGAAAATATTTTTGTACCTTGCCAGGTAATTAAAAAGCCATGAACCACCTTGAGATTGAGCGTAAATTCCTGGTTGATAGGGATATGTGGTCATTGTTAACAAAACCGGCCGGTACAAAATACCTGCAGGGGTATCTGTCCATCGACGAGGACAAAGTTGTTCGGGTCAGGGCTGCCGGAGAAAAGGGATTTCTGACCATCAAGGGCAAATCTGATACCTTTTCGCATCCGGAGTTTGAATATGAAATTCCGGCGACGGAAGCAGCGGAATTGATCAGGCAGTTTGCAACATCACGGGTTGAAAAGGTCAGAATAAAGATCCCCACAGGCAAATATGTGTGGGAGGTCGACGAGTTTCATGGAGATAATGAGGGCCTCCTGATGGCGGAAATTGAACTTGAAAACCCGGAAGATGTCTTTGAGAAGCCAGCCTGGCTTGGACAGGAAGTGACGGGCGATAAGCGGTATTACAACGCACATCTGTCGCTCCACCCCTTCCGGACATGGCATGAAAAAACCCCGGATCCTGGTTGAATTCGGGGTTTTCTGTTTTACCCTTGTGGAGAATAGGGGAATACAACCTTCATACTTTAAGAAATCCTTCCATATTTAAAAGCCCTGATAATCAATGCAAAGGTAATATTATTTGATTAATAGAATGTAATAAAGGGCAATAAAGTTAATAAAATGTTTCAGTAGTTGTTTCAGTAAATCAATTATTCCTTATCTTTGGTATGGATATTGAATTTTTGAATTATGAATACTACCTTCAATTTAGAATTGAATGGAAGTCCGGGCCGGAATGGTCTTCATGAAGTCTTCCTTCGCATTACCCAGGATAGAAAGCATAAAAGGTTAAAGCTGGGAATATCTATTCCTGATAAGAAACATTGGGGATCAGTAGTAAAGGACAAACAGGGTAAAGTAGTTAAAGACAAACAGGGTAAAGCCAAAAGGGAAGCTAAATTTGGCAAATGGATCAACTCCCAAAATAGGGAATGCAAGGCTTTAAATAAAAAATTGGAAGATAAATTCAATGAAGCCAAAAAAGCCTTTTATGATCTGGAAGAAAAGAAGCTTTCCTTATCCCTTCACAGCATTAAACAAAAGATTGTAAATCCAAATACTTCACATTCCTTCTTCAAATTTGCTAAAGATCAGCTGGAATACTATAAAACCTCCACAAAATACAGCTATTCTTTTGTAAAGCATTTCAATTCAATTTTTTTCAATAAGCTGAAACCCTTTGCAGAATCAAAAGGAATCAATGATCTTCTTTTTTCTGATCTTACTTTGGCTTTCCTGAAGCAATATGAATCCTTCCTGGCAACAAAGCCACCAAAGGGAAAGGGCAATTCAACAAACACCATTCATAAGAACATGGGCTTCATTAAAGCCCTGTATAATGATGCAGTTGAAGAAGGGCTGGTAAAGCCCCAGGATTCCCCTTTCCTTTCCTATAAACTGAAGAAAACCAAAGTAAGCAAGGATAAATTAACCCAGGAAGAAATCCAAAAGATTGAAAACCTTCAGCTTCCTGAAGGATCATTGATCAATCATTCCCGGAATATGTTTCTTTTCAGCTTCTATCAGGCCGGAATCCGGGCCTCAGACTGCATTAAATTGACCTGGGGCAATGTTATTGAAGGAAGGCTGATTTACTACATGGATAAGAATGAAAAGCCCTTAGACCTTAAAATAATGCCAAAGGCTGAAGAAATCCTGAATCTTTACAGAAGACCGGGGGCCGGGTCAAAAGATTATATTTTCCCTTTGTTGGATTCCCGGAAGGATTATTCTGATAGGGTTTTCCTTTTTAATCAGGTATCTTCAAAGAATGCTTTGATCAATAAATATTTGAAGAAGATTGTAAACTTAGAAACTGTAAAAATTGAAAAGAAAGTAACCTTCCATATTTCCAGGCATTCATTTGCTTCCATTGCCAAAAATGAAAAGGGGCTTTCAACAGAAATGATTTCAGAATTGTTGAATCATTCAAATATTACAATCACAAAGGCATATCTTCAGGGCTTTGGGAATAATGATAGGGATAATTCCCTGGAATCCGTAACCGGTGGAGCCACCACAAAAACAGCAAAGCCATGAACCCGGAAGAATATATCCCTATAAAAGTTGATATTCCATACCTGAAGAATTATTTTGAATTTCAGGTTATAACAAAAGGTGGAAAACCCTGGGTAGATTGGTCTATTAACAGGAAGCATTATGATCAGGTGAAAGACCTTCTTTCTGAATATGGGATAGATGATCAGCAATGTATTGATAATTTTTGCTGGCTGGAAATGATCTTCTGGGGTCAAACTAAATGGTCAAAGGAACCGAAAAGGGAAAAGGAAGAAGAAGCCAGGCAAAAGTACATGAATGATCTTTCAAAATTTGGTGCCTTTGTAGAGGAATACAATATCACAGGAATACAATTACAGGGATATAATAAGCAGAAAGGGGCCGGATCAATAACCCTGAAAAATTCTCTATTCATTGATGAGACAATGGAAGCCCTTTCAAAAATGGTCTGGAAAGCAAACCATTTCAAAGAATCAGGAACATTTAAATCTGAAAAGAAAGGGCCTGGGTCTGAAATCAAACTTCCTAAAAAGATATTCAGGGATCATTTTTTCAATTTGCTTAATTTCCTTAATGCTTTCCCTGAATTGAATGATCTTACAAAAACAAATGAAAATTACTTTGCTGGAAGATTTTTCAGTATTGCCGGGATCATTGGCCCAAAGCCATATACAACAGCCTATAAAAATAAAACTGAAAGGTATTACCTTATCAAAACTATGCAGGGATATAGATAAGCCCCTTTTAATCCTATAAGATTACATTCTTTCATTCAGGCCCCTTCCACCTTCCGGGGGCCTTTCTTTATTTGGTAGGAATCTGATTCCCCTGAAAATAGCTGATTCAACTTCCTTTGGGGCTGATTTACTTTTGAACTTTCAATTCAGATAAAAAAATTATTCAAAAAAAACCTGAAACATGAATTTCATAGTAATTGAAGAAGCAAAGCTGGAAAAGTTGTTTTCTGAAATATCAGAAATCAGATCAGCAATCAAAAATCAGAAGGAAGAATCCCTGGTTAATACATGGATTCAATCTGAATCAGCCCGGAAGGCCCTTGGAGTTTGCCGGAAGACCTGGCAGGATTACCGGGATAAGAAAATCATTCCCTTTTCACAGTTTGGCCGAAAAATCTATATCAAAAAGGCTGATCTGGAATCCTTTATGATGAAAAATTACATCAAACAATAAATGGATATTGTATGAATGCTGAATTTCTGAAATCAAACTACCTTCATTTCAGATATGAATTGAAGCCAGGCACCTCCACCAGCTATTATTTGACAGCTGGAGCCGGGGGAATCCTTCCGACCCGTATCGGAATAACCAGGCAAACATTTGCCATAATTAAACAAACCGGGAGGGGTCACCTGGAAAAACTGACAGGGCAAATAAAAGCAACCTTCAAAAAGAATGATCTTTCAATCTATAAAAAAAAGAAGCCTTTCTGGATTCATACTTCTATTTATGAAATCCCGGATTTCCCTGTATTTGCCGGATATGGAGATATTGGGATCACAAATGATGCAGGTAAAACAGAAGGAACCGGGGATTTATTGATCCTTCATTCTTCTGATTCCTGGAAGACCTTATCAATACATATTTTCCGGGGAATGCTATTCCAAAAAGATCAGGTATTCCCGTATTTGTATAACCTGCTGAAGCAACAAAGCCCAGCATAAGCCGGGCTTCATTTGGATATTGAATGATTGATTATACTGAAATAACCAAACACCTTTGCAAAGATAATCCATGCTTTGATTATTTGCAATATGAAGCAGGGTATTCTTCAGGCTGGAATAAATTCTTACTAAAGGGGTGCAAGGAAATGGAAGTATGGCATAATGAATCAAACAATCTTCTGAAGGTGA
>Ga0265593_1000149_pt1 | contig 48005 bp, 40 predicted proteins | sample saktaG_8_FD_190136 | JGI IMG/M metagenome (GOLD analysis project Ga0265593, IMG submission 190136) | Saline water microbial communities from Sakinaw Lake, British Columbia, Canada - sak_2011_5_24_36m | ecosystem: Environmental > Aquatic > Non-marine Saline and Alkaline > Saline ... | reverse complement strand
CGCAATCGGAGCGTTCGTTAGAATCGGTAACTCATTTACCATTTCGAACGGTTCAAGAAGTGATTTATCTTTATCTCTTCCTGAATAGACGCCACAATAATCAACAAAAAAGAGCATGTCCTTGGTAGGAATGTTTAAAGAAAGCCGGTTTGTGGCTAATATGTATTCAGTCGCGAGATGATTCATATTGAGACTGACCATTACAAGAGGAGGATTGAGTCCAGCAACAGCGATATCTCCGATGGTCGTGAAATTGACTTTATCGTTGAATGAAGTTCCTACGATTCCAATCGTTGTAGGATGTATGAGTGGAAAACTTTTAATCTTCTTTTTCATAATTAAAATCCTCTTGAATATTCTATAGATTTTTTTGTTGATCCTTCATCATCTGTCTAAATCCAAGAAAATGAGATTTGATTGTGCCGTATTTTAAAATTTCTTGAGCAGCATTTCTAGGATTGCTGTAAATGTAATCAATGATATCTTTGTCCAAAACCTCAAGTTCATACTCTTTGATGACTCGAAGTAGAGATGCGCTCAATTCAAATCTCATAAGCGGTTTTTCATCAAACTGATTACTGAAAGAAATAATTCCTGATGATTTTTCTGAAATCTCTATATGGATTCGTACACGTCTAAACATGGACATTGGCACTACGTGAATATTGTATTTTTCATACGGATATTCTTGTTCTTCACAACGAAATGATTTTGGGTCAAAATAAAAAACCTTATTTGAAAAGTTATCTGTTGCGCAATACTCCTCGGGTGGGATGGAATTGGAGTCTATAATCATCTTGGAAAGCATTTCACTTTCTTCTCGTATCTCTCTTTTCGCAATTGCAACACCGAGAACGCTGATAACAATAATGTATACGCCCATTACCGCAAGCCAAATATAAACTAAGAATAGATACTTCTCTTCATTTCTATCCGCAAGAGCAACAACAGGAATCACAAGAAGAATCAGTGCGAAAACACTGATGACCAAAGTCATATTAAAAACATAGCGGTATCGTTTTGTTTCTGCCTTTTCTCGTGCAAAAACCCCTTGATTGGACATAGAATAACCTCCGTTAATTTAACGTGATAAGTATTACAAATTCATTTTGAACTTCTAGCAACTAATTTCGTATGAAAAAATAAAAAAATAATAATGAACTCTTTCAAAAACTTATCATATCATAGAACTTCTATTCTTTGAATAGTCTTTGAGAAGAAAATAAAAAAGTTGACGAAACGTCAACTCTAAATATCATGGTACCAGTGGCCGGACTCGAACCGGCACGCTTTTAAGGGCAATGGATTTTGAGTCCATCGTGTCTACCAATTTCACCACACTGGCATAGCACTCATTATTATACACAGTTTTGCCAAAAAAGAAAAGTTTTTTTTTCGAAAATTGAGTGGAATTTATGAAGTTCCATTCTTTGTCCTAAATCACAGATTTCTTGAAATCCCAAATGAGTGCTTGAATGGACATTTAGAATTAAAAGCAACTCAAAAAAGAAAAACGGCCGCATATTTAATGCGACCGTCTTTTATTCTTTAATGGATAGTTCCAACATCTCTTCAGAGTATTGGTTTGTATAAAGATCGTAATATTGTCCTTTTTTGGCAATTAAGTCTCTATGTGTTCCTTCTTCTATCACTTTTCCGCCTTCCAAAACCATGATGCGGTCACTATGAACGATGGTTGAAAGTCGATGGGCAACAATGAAACTTGTTCTGCCTTTCAATAATTTGTTTATTGCATTTTGAATCAGCTGCTCGGTTTCAGTATCTACCGAAGATGTCGCTTCATCAAGCACAAGAATCCTTGGATCTGCCAATATCGCTCTGGCAAATGAAATCAGTTGTTTTTGACCAACTGAAAGTCTTGATCCACCTTCTCCACACTCGGTTTCGTAGCCTTTTTCAAAGCGCATGATAAACTCATGTGCTTCTACGGCTTTTGCGGCGTCGATGACTTCTTCGTCGGTTGCACTCAGTTTTCCATAACGGATATTTTCCAAGACCGATCCACTAAACAAATGGGGGCTTTGAAGAACGTAACCTAAGTTGGAATGCAACCAGGACATGCTCCTTTTTTTATAGTCTTTTCCGTCAATGAAGATATGACCTGTCGTGGGCTCGTAGAACCTGCAAATCAAATTGACAATGGTCGATTTTCCAGCACCTGTGTGTCCTACTAAGGCAATCGATTCACCTTGCTTCACTTTAAGATTGAAGTTATCCAATACTTTTTCTCCAACATGATACTTGAAAGTAACATCTCTAAATTCAACCTCGCCTTTGAGGGGCTCAAAGTTTTCTAGTTTGTAGTCGAAGAGTGTGCCGTATTTTTCAATCACTTCTTTACTGTCGGTAATGTCTGGTTCAGTCTCAATCAACGAGACAATCCGCTCTGCGGATGCCTGTGCTTGTTGGAACTGAGCAAAGATGGACGCAATGTTATTGACGGGGTCGAAGAACTGCCAAACGTAGTTCGTGAACAAATAAAGTGTTCCTACGCTGATGGATAGATTAAACACCATGTTTCCGCCTGAATAATAGATCAAGGCGGTTCCAATTGAAATCAAGAAGATGACAGAAGGAAAATAGAGTCCCTGAATCATCGCTGCACGGATACTTTGTTTTCGAATGTCCGTCGTCAGTAAATTGAAATCATCGAAGTTAGTGTTTTCCAAGACCAAAGTCTTTGTCGTGATTGCACCGGTGATACCTTCATTATATGACCCAGTGATTTTTGAATTGACTTTTCTGATGGAACGATAAGCCTTTAAGATAAATCTTCTGAAATAGGTTGAGACTAGAATCAATATCGGAACGATTGCCAAAGTAATTAAGGCAAGTTTAATATTGATAATCAGCATGACCACAATCAATATGACCATTAAGAAGAGACCCCAGGAGAAATCAATGATTCCCCAGGAAAGAATCTCCGAAAGGTTTCTTGAGTCGCTTGTCATTCTTGCCATGATCCATCCGACTTTGGTTCTGTCGTAATAGGAGAATGGCAATTCTTGAAGATGGGTGAAGGCTTTTTGACGAATATTGAAGGCAAGTTCGGTTTGAACCCTTCCTGCAAAAATAATGAATAAATAGACCATGGTACCTTGGATCACCATAAAGATGACATAAAGCATAATGAAATACCATAGTTGTGATAAATCTTGTGTACCCGCAGCAATGTTCGGATTGATGATTTCATCAATGGCAAATTTAGAAATATACGGGTATATAACATCTGTTGAAGCAAGCACAACCATACATAGGATGCTTAGGATTACTTGCTTTTTCAGCGGTTTCATAAAACTAAAGATCTTTTTCCATACATTCCAATCTATCTTGTTCGACGTGAAACTCTCCTCATCATAAAGATGATCATCCATGAATCTCACCGTCCTCTACTTGGAAATCAATCTTGGATTGAATTTCCCATATTGTTTTGTATAATCCACCGAGTTGAATCAATTCACTGTGCGTTCCAGATTCACTGATTTTCCCTTTGTCAATGACGATAATTCGATCTGCTTCTTTTGCCGTTGTAATTCGGTGGGTGATAATGAAGACCGTTGACTGTTTCCATTCTTTTTTGAGTCTCGAACGGATTTGTTTATCCGTTTCGGTATCAACCGCACTCAGTGAATCGTCGAAAATCAGTATCGGCTTCGGGTTCAACAACATTCGTGCAATCGCGACTCTTTGTTTCTGTCCTCCAGACAGCGTCACGCCACGTTCTCCGACCATGGTTTGATATCCCTGTTCGAAATGAATGATGTCTTCATGAACTTGTGCAATCTTCGCTACTTCTTCAATCCTGCTTTCTTCAGTGCTTCGATTGGAAATTTTGATGTTATCTTCAACCGTTTTTGAAAACAAGAATGGTTCTTGTAGGATAATTCCCACATGTTCTCTTAAATAATGTTTTTCAATGTTTTTAACTTCGGTCCCGTCAATTTTGATGGATCCAGTCTCATAATCGAGCAGTCTTACCATCAAATTCATTAGCGTTGTTTTTCCAGAACCGGTCTTGCCGATGATTGCAACCGTTTCTCCTTTATTTACTTTAAAAGTGATGTCTTCTAATTGATAATAGGTTGAATCTTCGAATTTGAAGCTGACATGATCGAATTCGACGTATCCGAAAATAGGCGGTGTCGTTTGATCGATTAAATCAGCGTATTCGTTCTTCGTAGAAATGATTTTGTCAAGACGGGACACTGAAACGGTCGCTTTAGAAAAATCTCCCACAAGCCGTCCTAGTTGCCGCATTGGCCAGATGATATTTCCTCCGTATGCTAGAAAAGCAAGATAGACACCTAGCGTGATGTCTCCCCTAACAGTGTAAATGATACCTGCAATCGCAATCAGGAAGAACTGGGCAAAACAGATAAAATCCGTTCCACTCCAGAAGAATGCCATTTTTTTAACCAAGCGATAGTCTGAGTTTGTAAACTTCCGATTCAAATCCTTGAATTTGTTGACCTCGAATTTTTCATTTGCGAAGGCCTTGACGACTCTTGCGCCACTTACGTTTTCCTGGACGTGAGTGGTCATTGTGGCTTCGTTTTGTTCGATGGTTTGAAACATCTTCTCGACTTTGCGGAAATAAAAGATTGCAATGGTCAAGATAATCGGTGTGATAATTAAGGAAATGAACATTAAGTTCACATTTAATTTTGCCATTTGGTAGATCGAGAGACCAACGAGCATTATCAGTCTGACGACTTCAATGATTTGATCGCTGATAAACCTTTTGTAACTTTCAACGTCGCTTGTGCAACGTTGAATCATGTCTCCTGTTTCAGTATGGGAATGAAAATGATATCCCAAGTTTTGAAGTTGGCTGTACAGGTTGTTTCTTAACTTATATCCAACTCTTTCAGCAAATACAGCTGTAAGAGCTCTTCTTATAAAGATTGAAATCGCTCGAATCAGTCCGAGAGCGACAATCATGACTCCAGCGAGAAAGAGTTGCCTTCCTACCGTATCCGCAACTAGAAATTGCTGGAAGAAGGGAGGTAGTTTCGACCCTTGGTCACTAAATTTAAGGATGACGTCAATGATGTGTTGCCCGAACAACGGTGTGATTGTTCGAATATAAGATATAAAATACAGCATCACGAAGGCGAGAATCAGTAAGGGCCAATATTTGCCCATCCATTTGAACATCAAACGGAGACTTCTTCCGACGCTTTTCTTCGGATCTGTTGATAGTGTTTTTGTGTTGTCCATATCATTCACCTCTTTTCTTATCGATATGGATCTTCAAAGTAGTTACATTTTTTCAATCGGTTGCATGCCAAGGAGGAGCATTCCGTCATTTAAGACATTTCTGACCATATAAATCAAACGGCATTTTGTGTTCCGTTCAAGCTCGTCTTCGACATTGATTTTTTCTTTTCCGTAATAACTGTTGAAAAGACTAGCCATGTTCAGCAAATATTTAGCTAAAATGCTAGGTGCGTATTCTTCTGCGCTCTTTTCAAGGATTTCTTTATAAATGCTTATTTGTTTCAGCATTTCAAACGCCGGGTCATATTCAAAAAACTCTGGATTGAAAGCTGTTCCTTCATGATAGTCGACGGATTCTAATATCGATGTAATCCGAACGGAAGTATATTGGAGATACGGTCCTGTCTGACCTGAAAAATTGACCATGTCAGTCAAGTTGAATTCGAAATCACCGCTTCTGTAGTTCTTCAAGTCATTGAAAACGACGGCACTGACACCGATTTTCTCAGCAATCAGTTCCTTGTTTTCTAAATTCGGATTTTTTTCTTCGATATAGTCCTCACTTAGTTGAATGGCTTCTTGTAATACATCATCTAATTTAACGATTTTACCTTTTCTCGTCGACATCTTTTTCCCATCTTGTAGAACAAGACCGAAATTGACGTGAACGATTTCGTCGGAATAAGAATATCCCATCAACTCAACGACTTTTTTGATTTGATCGAAATGAAGTTTCTGTTCGTTTCCAACCACATAAAGCACCTTATCAAAGTGATAAGTGTTTTTTCTGTAGAATAACGCGGCTAAATCACGGGTAATGTAAAGCGTCGATCCGTCACTTTTTTGAATCAGTGCAGGCGGATACGCTTCACCCAAGTCGACAATCATCGCTCCTTGATCTTTTTTCAATAAATTCTTTTGTTTTAATTCTTCGATGACTGAAGACATTTTATCGTTATAAAATGCTTCTCCGTCATAAGAGTCAAACGACACTTTAAGAAGGTCGTAGACTTTCATATAATCCTTAAGCGACTCTTCGCGGAACCACTCCCATAACGCTACATACTCAGGATTGTTCTGTTCAAGTTCTTTGAAGATTTCTCTTGCTTTGTCTTCAAGTTCAGGCTGAACTTTGGCAAGTTCATGGAACTCGACATAGAGTTTGACAAGTTCTTCAATCGGATTTTTTTTGACGGCTTCTTTATCACCAAAATTGAGATAGGAATAGATTATTTTTCCAAACTGGGTTCCAAAATCGCCCAGATGATTGATTCTAATGACCTTGTATCCACATTTTTCTAAGATGTTTCCAATCGAGTGGCCGATGATGGTTGAACGTAAATGTCCAATCGAAAAAGGCTTGGCGATATTCGGTGAGGAATAATCAATGCAAACAACTTTTCCTTTTCCAATTTCGCTGGAACCGTAATTGCTTTCAGTAAAAAAGTCTTCAACGATTTTCGCTCCAAGAGCGGCTTTTTTAAATTTAAGGTTGATAAATCCGCCCATGGAAGTCACTTCTTCAAACATAGATACCCACTCGCTTCGCTCAATCACATTTTTAACAAATGCCACAACTTCAGGAAGTGGTTTTCCTACCGCTTTCACAATTGTAAAAACAGGCACGGAAATATCTCCTTGCGATGTTTTTTTAGGTTCTTCAACAATGACCTGAGCAGTGCTTAGGTATTGAATCAGAATATTTTTTTCAATTTCGTTTTTGATTTCTTGTTTGATTTTTTCAATCATGGATATCACCCTTTCACAAAAATAAATTCGGACTAAAGTCCAAATCTATCCTTGACAACCTTTAAGATTTCCGTTTGTGTATAAAAGAATGTAATGAATTTATCATTGATTGATTTCATAATCGAGACGTTTTGACGAATCGCTTCGTCTATGGAAACCCATTTGGGTTCCAGTCCCATTTCTTCTTCATGCTCTTCAAGTGAAGAATTGACATAATCTTGAATGTCGACATGATAATAATCAGTCAGGATATTCACAGGCTTGTTTTGACGTCTTGACAATCTAATTTCTTCGGTTTGACCGAGGTGCTCGACGATTTTGACGTTGATTCCGCCCACTTCTTCTAATAATTCACGGTATAAAGTGTCCAGTTTGGACTCATTGAGCGTGATCCCGCCCCCAGGAGTCCCATACATTTGGTCTGTATTTGAGTACATTAATAATATTTTGCCATTGTTTAAAATGATGGCTCTGACATCTTCTCTTGTATTGATTTTTGGAGGAATATCCACCAAATTATCTGTAATTAACAATAATCGATTCATCTCTTCACCTTCTTAAACGTTTCTACTATCATTTTATCACAATTTGAGTAAAGTTCATAAAGAACTTTCTTGAATCGCGCGTTTAGAACTCGTCTGCTTGGGTCAAGCGAATTAGTTCTTCGAATAGGAAGTTTGCTTTTTCTTCTTTGAGATGGATGGACTCTGTTGCTAAATCATAAACGGATTTTTCCGAATAGACTTCAGGAGAAAAAAGAGAATCTTTTTCAATTTGAATGACCTTTTGAAGATTATTAATCTCTTTTTCCAGCTTTTTAATTTGAATTTCCAAAGACACGGTTCTGATTTTTTCTTTTCTTTGTATCGGCTTTTCAACCCTATCTTTTTCACGCTTTGCCTGAAATTCATCATAGTTTCCGTCAAATATTTCAAATTGAGACGGATGAAGACTGATGATTTTTGTGGCGACTTTATTAATGAAATATCGATCATGAGAAATGAAAATAATGGGACCGATATATTCTTCGAAAATATCTTCGACAATGGTTTTGGTATCGATGTCAAGATGATTGGTAGGTTCATCAAGAATAAGTAGTTCTGGCTCTTCAAGCATTAAGAGCAACAGCCTGAGTCTTACTTTTTCTCCACCGGATAATACTTTGATTTGTTTGAAGACATCATCTGCACTAAAGAGAACTCTCGCGAGCAAACTTCTCACTTCTTGAAGTGTCTTCATTGGGTAGATTCCATGAAGCATGTCGAGCAAAGATATTTGTTCATTACCAAATTCCTGATTTTGGTCAAAATAGCCAATTTTCAAAGGTTTGTGAAATACGACTTCGCCTTTTAAAGGATTTAATTCTTCAATCAGCGTTTTGACAAAAGTGGTCTTTCCCGCTCCGTTGGGTCCGATGATTCCGATTTTTTCGAACCCTCTCATCTTGAAGTTGATGTCTTCAAATAGAGGAGTGTCATATCCAATCGAAAGACTTCTGGTTTCCAAGATGATGGCATCAGTGGGTCTGCGACTGTGAAAAGCCATCTTGACATTTTGGTGATGCGTTACCGGCTTGTCCAGTCTTTCAATTCTAGCAAGCTTTTTAATCCGATCCTGCGCACTTTTTGCTTTCGAAGCTTTATACCTGAAACGGTCGACAAAGCTCTGCAAATGCGAGATTTCTTTGTTTTGACGGATGTATTGCTTCATCAAGATTTCATATCTGGCAACTTTTTCAATTTCGTAGTCGTCATATCGACCATAATAGACTTGAAGCGTGTCTTGATCGAGCTCATAAATTTTATTGACGATTTTGTTGATGAAGTATTTATCGTGGGTCACGACGAATACAGCTCCGTCGTAATTTTTTAAATAAGATTCGAGCCATTCAATGATTTCGATATCCATATGGTTGGTTGGCTCATCCAAGAGCAAAATATCAGGTTTTTGAAGAAGTAGTTTTGCAAAAGCGACACGTGTTTTTTCTCCTCCAGAAAAAGAGGTGACTAATCGATCATAATCGGTTTTCAAAAATCCGAACTTCGATAAAATCATATCAATGAAAGTAAGATATTCGTATCCGCCTAAGATTCTGTATTCTTCCTCTAGGCGACTATATTTTTCGATTAGGCTCGTTGAATGATTCGTTTCCAGTTCCTTTGTAATTCCTTTGATCGACAGTTCAAGTTGGACCAACTCATTAAACACAAGGAGGACTTCTTCTTTTAAGGTTAGGTCATCTTGGCTAAGAACATCTTGACTCAAATAGCCAATCACTGCTCCCCCAAAAATAAAAATATCCCCAGAATCTGGGGTAATTTCTCCTAATATCATCTTAATCAGAGTGGACTTGCCGACCCCGTTTCTGCCAATCAAAGCAACTTTGTCGTTGCGATTGACTTCGAGGGTGACATGATCAAAAAGGACATTACCGCCAAATGTTTTTTTCAGATTGTTAACTTGTAGTAAGCTCATAGGGTCACGTCCTCTCCGGTCTTGATTTGTAAATTCAATTCGACCTTTATTTTAATTTTAACAAAAGAATGAACTTAATTCAATCTTTTTTTTGCGAAACTTGGGCTTTTGAAGACAATTAAAGGAAATTGAATCCATAGCTCGTGTTTGGAAAAGAAAAAAGCACGACCAAATAAAGGGTCCTGCTTACGAAGACAATAGTCCAATGATTGACATGATCGCATAATACAGTCCAACCAACATTAAGAGTACACCCATGACTTTCGCCATGATCAGTTCTTGTTTTCTGGGTTCCGCCGTCTGTTGGTATTTCTGTTTTTGAATCGCTTGGATGATTCTTTTACTGGAAATTAAGAACCTGAATCCCACATAGGCAAATCCCAAACCGATTACTAATAAGAGTATTTTCATAAACAAATCCAATTTTATCACCTCTATCACAACCATTATAGCAAAAATGCAAACAAAAAACACCATCTTTTGATTTAGGAAAACAAATGGATTAAAATAGGAGAGGGTTTGTTAACTTGTAACTGTCCTAAATCGATGGTGCTTTAATGATTATTACGCTCACATTATATAGAAAATTATTTGCGATAGAACGGTTTTTACAAAGAAACCACAATTTTTTTATTCAAGGTAAATTCAATCGTAAATCTAGCGCCGTTCATTGCATTGTCACTCACCGAAATAGTCGCTTGATGCTTCTCGATAATCGCCTTTGTAATCGTAAGTCCAAGTCCGGTATGACCTTCTTTTCCGATGAAATATCTTTCCCAAATTTCGTCTCGAATCGACTCATCAATTCCGATACCGTCATCATCTATCGTGATGCTAACTTTGTCTAAAGTCACCTTCAAATGGATGATGATTGTCGTCTTTGCATATCTTACTGCATTGGCAAGAAGATTCACTAAAGCAACTTCTAATTTTTCGGCGTCTCCGAAAAGATACACGTCTTCTTGTTCATGACGGAAGTCAAGTTTGATACCCTTTTCTTTTGCTTGGATGTCGATGCTGTTAAGTGCGTCTCCAATGACGTCAACGAGGTTCACTCTACTGACAATCAATGCTTCGCCAACGCGGTCGAGTCTACCCAAATAAAGGACTTGGTTGATGAAATCTTTTAACTTTTCGCTTTCATGCATGATGACTAAAGAGGTGTCTTTCATTTCTTTTTCAGAAAGGACGCCATAATACAAAGCCTCTGAATAACTATAGATATTTGTGAGAGGTGTCTTCATTTCATGCGAGAAATTATGTAGAAACTCTTGCTCTGATTTTGAATATTCATAAACTCGAGTATGAGCTTTTTCAAGCGCAATCGATAATTCTTCATATTCGCTAATATCGAAGACAGGTCTTCTTTTTGGTTTGTCTTGAAAAGAGAGATTGTTGACGTAATTTGCAAGTACCCGAGCCGGTAATGCAAATGTTTTGGCAGAGAAGATTGATATTAATGAGATTGAAATGGCAAGAAATACAATTCCAATGAAACTCATCAAAAAGATGGTTTCATTATCGCCCATGATGGATCCTTCCAGACGGAGGACATAGACTTGATACTCTCCGGATTTGACTTCGGAATGCGTAAAATAATAATACTGGTCGTCATTGCTTATACGGTACACTTTGTACAATTCGCTCACTTGTGATGCATTCAGAAGATCAATCGCACTTGTTGGAAGTGATGAATAATAGATTACGTCGTTTTGATATACAAGCAAATCAACGCCAGTGTACTCTTTTGCCGTGTTGAGGGTGTACGTGAAATCAGTATCATCGCTCGCTTCCAATGTTTGGACGATGGTGTCATTGAGATCTGCAATGTTGCTATAAAGGAGACGATTCAGACCACTCGAAATAAAAACGCCGGTTAATACCGCCGCTATTCCATATGAGATGGCTAAAAAAACGCCGTAATAATAGAGTAATTTACGCCTGATTGTCAAGGGCATCACTTCCGCCTTCTAATTGAACTTTATACCCATATCCGAAAACAGTTTTGATTTCCACCAAACTGTTGATTGTCGTTAATTTCTTTCTGATTCTTTTTACAAGATCATCTACACTTCTGGTTCCATCAATAACTTCCCATTTCCATACGAGTCTAAAAAGCTCTTCTCGCGAGAAAGCTTTGGGACTGTTTTTGGAAAGCAAGACAAATAAATCGTATTCTTTTGCAGTAAAAATCAAGGGTTCAGAGTTGCATAAGATTTCCCTTTGATCCAGTTTATAAATCAAGTTTCCTAGTTCAAAAGTGCCAAGGTCTTCCATCAATGAAGTATTTACGCTTCTTCTGAGCAATGCTTTGACACGGACTGCAAGTTCTCTTCCGGAAAAAGGTTTTGTGATATAATCGTCTCCACCGATTTCAAGGCCAAGGATTCGATCCATTTCCTCTCCCTTAGCGGACACGAACAAAATCGGAATGTTCGATTCCTCTCTAATTCTTTGGCAGACTTTAAATCCGCTCATGTCAGGGAGCATGATGTCAATCACAAAACAGTCCGGTTTGCTGAGTTCATATTTCTGCAGCAAATCCGTACCGGTTCTAAATTTCTCAACTTGGAATCCCTCATAAATCAGAAATTTCTCAATGATATTTCGAATGTTTTCGTCATCGTCAAGCACATATACTAGTTTTGCCAAAATATCACAGCCTCTCATACTTACTATCATAACAAAAATGTAATCTTTTTTGGAACCTTTTACATGTTTTATACAGAAAAAAAAGAAAAAGTAGCGTATTGGCTACTTTTGATCTTCAACTTTCTTTTCAAGAGGTACTTCAAGTTTTTCAGGATTCGCTACAAATTTCATGAAATCTCTCATTGAATTTCCATAATAGAGTCCATCGCAGATTCTTTCATCGATGACCACTCCAGCTTTCATGATTTTTGCACTTCCGATTTTTTCTTCTTCATGGTCCAATACTACCGGTTCATATTTTTCTTTACCCATTGCGACAAAGATAGAGGTAGAACCAAAGTTATATATATGGTGATAAGCATAGTTCATTTTGATTGATTTCAAGTTTGTCAGGAACACTGAGGTATGAAATGGAGATAGTGTCAAAACACTTTTTGGGAGCATTCCGATTTTATCAAGAAACTTGAGAATTCCAACCACAAACCGCATTGGAACGACTGTCAGCCACTTTGCAAGTGCATCGGTATCGTTATAAGAAGTAGATTTGGTGTTTGCTTCGATTTCTTTGTCCATCTTTTCCTTAACTTTAAAGATATCTTCCGTTCCATCAAAGGTCATTTTAATCGTTGTTTCTTCTGCGGTATCGTTGAGCGCTTTCTTAACGACAAATGAAATTTGTATGGTATTGCGCTTATAGATTCTACGATTGATAACAAAACGATTGAGTTTTGGATGTATTGCAACGGTACGAACCATAGCTGCTATTAGAATGTGCATATATGTAAAACGAAGTTGGTTTTCTTTTCGTTGCTTGAAAATGTATTCATCCATTCCTTGACAGTTAATCTCATACATACTCATCACTTGTGCATCATTGCGATCGGGCATGATATGTGGAGTCAGTTTCATCAAGGGATCGATGGTCTTAACTAATTTACCATCACTGCGATGTCCAAACATTATTATTCCTCCTGAAAGTAATATTGTTTAGATTTTATCATAAATACAGCTTAATTACAAGCGCTACAAAAGTGTTTGTGGCAATGTTGTAATTGGAGTTGAAAAAATTCGTTTTTGAGTGTATAATGTATGAAAATATTATATATGAGGTGCTTCTATGAATACAAACAGAATCAAGTACCTGATTATCCCGTTTATCGTGGTTGCGTTCATGCAGACACTCACCTATTGGGGAAATCAATGGTACGCCGAAGCAAACAACATTATCGGTGCGGATTACAGCTTCTTTTTCTTAAAATTCAATCAGATTGTCCCATTCATTCCTTGGACTGTCTACATTTACGTGTTGGCATTTCCATTTTGGATCGGCGCTTTCTTTTATATCGGGTATCGTTCAAAGAAAAACATGTATACAATTTTAACATTGATTTTAATTACTTTCACAATAGCCGGACTTTCTTATTTATTTTTTCAAACTGACGTTCAAGCCTGGAGAGAGACTTCAGGGTTGTTCGATCAAACGGATTTAAGTTTCACAGATCGTTTCGTCATGTGGATTTACGGTTCTGCAGGCGCAAGAAATGCGAATCCTTCAATGCATTGCATTATGAGCTGGCTCGCTGTTATAGGTGCTCGAATGGATAAGAAAATGCCAAAACTTCCAAAGATTATCATTTGGACCTTAGGTGTTGGTATCTGCATCTCTACACAAACATTGAAACAACATTACATTATCGACTTAATTACCGGAGTGGGACTTGTGGAAGCATTCTACTGGTTGGTCAAAGGATCAAAATTGGTTGATAAGGTTCAAGGTTTCTTCACGAAAATCAACAAAAAATTAAAGATTGATTGGGAAGGATCTACAGAGTAGCGAAAGCTGCTCTTTTTTTTGTTAAAAAATATTCTATTTTACGATATAATAATATTATGAAGAGGTGATTGGATGGAATATCTATTTCATGATAGAATGGCTTTTCGAGACTGGCTAGAAGAAAATCAGAATCAAAAAGAAGGCATTTGGCTCATTATTGGAAAACCCGGAGGGCCAGTGACGCTATCTGCAAATGAAGCGCTTGAAGAAGCTCTTTGCGTAGGATGGATCGACGGTCAAATCAGAAGAGTCGATGATGCCACTTACATCAAGTATTTCTCGCCGAGGAGAAGCCAAAGCATTTGGTCTAAAAGAAACAGAGAATTTGTTGATAAGCTAATCAGCCAAGGCTTGATGAAAGAAAATGGCTATCATGCAATTGAAAACGCAAAATCCACTGGAAACTGGATTCCTAAACTGGACGTTATTACAACTGAACATGTCGAAGATTTCATTCAACAGCTTGAACCTTACGCTCTAGCTAGTCTTAATTTTTCAAAAATGTCTTATTCAATTCAAAAGACATATACAGGTTTCTATTTATCTGCTAAATTAGATGAAACGAAGATAAAAAGATTATTACAGATTGTGGATCGGCTTGAAAGAAACTTAAAACCTTTAGAATAAATCTATAGTAAAAAAAGCACCATTTCAAATTAAATGAAATCGGTGCTTTTAATTTTTTTAGGGAATGTCGATGATTCTTAAAGTATTGGTCGATCCATGTTTTTGACCATAACCTGAAGTGATAATCAATGTATCACCGGATTCGAAGCCAAAATCTTTGGCTACGTCGATTGCGATTTCGTCAAAGACGCCAATATCGTTGACGTTATCTCTCAGTGCAGCAAATACACCCCAATAATAAGATAGTCTCTGTGCTGTTGCTATATTATCTGTAACCGCGATGATGGGCACGCTCGGTCTAAATTTGCACATCCGCTTCGCTGTACCACCCGTTTCAGTAAAAGCCACGATGACTTTTGCGTTTGGTAAGGAAAGTGCGGCTTGACTGGCGGATATTCCAATCGCGTCGTTCACTGTTTTATGAGAAGTTTTGATTGAACGTTGAAGACGTTCTTCATAAGCGATAATGTCCTCGATTGCCTTGGCTATCGTATCCATTGTCAGGACGGCTTCGACCGGATATTCTCCAGCAGCCGATTCACCTGAAAGCATAATGGAGTCGCTTCCGTCTAAAATTGCATTTGCAACATCACTCGCCTCCGCTCTCGTTGGACGAGGGTTGGAGATCATTGATTCAAGCATATGAGTGGCTGTAATGACTGGCTTGCCAAATTCATTTGCTTTTTGAATGATTTTCTTTTGGTATATCGGGACAAGTTCGGTTGAAACTTCCACGCCCAAATCGCCTCTGGCAACCATGACTCCATCCACAACCTCAAGAATGCTTTCGAGATTGTCAACGCCTTCTTGGTTTTCTATTTTTGCAATCACTTCAATCTTCTCTGAATTTTCTTGTCTCATGATTTCGCGAATAGCCAGAACATCTTCTTTTCTTCTGACAAACGATAAAGCAAACATATCAACTTTATTACGGCAAGCAAATCGGATATCCGCGTCATCTTTTGCCGAGATGTAAGGCATGGACAATTTGATGTTTGGTACATTGACGCCTTTTCTGCTTTTTAATATTCCGTGGTTCCTGACACTACATGTAAATCGATCTTTGCCAAGTCCGATGACATCCAAACGCATTTTACCGTCGTCGATCAATAAATAGTCACCAATGGACACATCGTCAAAGAGTTCAGGGCATGAGATGTGAAAACGTTCGTGATTTCCAAGAACTTCTTCTTTGACGACATCGACGATATCTCCATTTTGAAAAGCAACTTGATTGTTTTCAAACAATCCAGTTCTGATTTCAGGTCCTTTTGTATCTGCCATTATTCCAATGTAACGATTCTTTGCTTCGGCAAGTCCTCGAATCATTTGAATTCTGTGAAGGTGTTCCTCTTCTGTTCCATGAGAAAAATTCAAGCGACCGACATTCATGCCTGCATCAATCATTTTTCCAATCATCAGTTCGGAATCAATTGCTGGTCCAACGGTGCATATGATTTTTGTTTTTCTTTTCATAGGTACCTCCTATATAATCTATCAAACATATTATACTATATAATTATTTCAGATTCATCCTTTAAGAGTTAAAATCGTCATTTTGTTTCAGTCTTCTGCTGTCGTATTTCTTTCTTTCATTCGTGTTCAAAATTTGTTTTCGAAGTCTGATGGAATGCGGTGTGATTTCAACCAGTTCATCGTCATTGATGTAATCAAGACAAGCTTCAAGACTCATTTTGCGAGGTCTTTTCAGGACAACAGTTGAATCTTTTGTCGAAGACCTGGTATTCGTCATTTGTTTTTCTTTGGTGACGTTTACGGCGAGATCTTGTTCTCGGTTGCATTCTCCAACAATCATTCCTTCATATATTTTCGTCCGAGGCGTGATGAACATGGTTCCTCTGTCTTCCATTCCTCCGATAGAGTACGCTGAAGCCAATCCTTCATCAACTGAAACTAAAACACCTAGTTTTCTATTTCCGACATTCATGGATTCAACTTTTCTGTATTCCAAATATGTATGATTTAAAATGCCATAACCTTTGGTAGCGGAAAGGAATTCAGTCATGAATCCAATCAGCCCTCTTGAAGGCATTTCATAATTTAAACGAGATTGATTTTCGTAAGTGTCAATGGAAATCAGTTGACCGTGTCTCTCTCCGATGAGTTCCATCGCTTTTCCGAGTGACTCCGTTGGCGTGTCGACTTGAACAGATTCAAACGGTTCCTGTAAAACACCGTCGACTTCTTTCATGATGACTTTCGCTTTTGAAACCTGAAATTCAAATCCCTCACGTCTCATGTTTTCAATTAGAATTCCAAGATGAAGTTCTCCTCGTCCTGAAACAATCCAACTTTCAGAAGCCCCGACTCTTTCAACTTTCAGCGCTAAATCTCTTTGTGTCTCTTTATAAAGTCTATCATCAATCTTTGATGAAGTCACAAACTTTCCTTCAAGTCCTGAAAAAGGCGAAGTGTTGGTTCCAAAAGTCATCTCAACCGTTGGCTCGCCAATCAAAATATGAGGAAGGGGATTGTAGACTCCCGTTGTACAGACGGTTTCACCGACATAAATATCCGGAAGTCCAGACAACGCAACGATATCTCCAGCATATGCTTCTTCGATTTCAATCTTGTCAAGTCCCATGTATCCGAAAAGTTTTTGAATCCTGAAGGGTTGAACAGATCCGTCCATGCGGATACAGTCCACCATGTCTCCAACTTTCATTTTGCCGGATTGGATTCTTCCGATGCCCATTCTTCCGACATAGTCGTTATAATCGAGCAAAGAAGGTTGAAACTGCAAAGGTTTTGAATCATCTACGTTGGGACAAGGCACTTCTTTAACGATTAAATCGAGAAGAACCTTTAAATTGTCATCTGGTTTCAGAATTGGAGAATTACTTGCCTGACCATTGATTCCGGATCCAAACAAATAAGGAAATTCAAGTTGGTCTTCATCAGCGCCAAGTTCGATAAACAGTTCCAAAACTTCATCGACAACTTCAACAGGGCGAGAAGCTTCCCTGTCAACTTTGTTAATCAGGACAAGTGGCTTCACTTTGGCTTCCAATGCTTTCTTTAAAACAAATCTGGTTTGAGGCATGCATCCTTCAAATGCATCCACAACCAAAAGAACACCATCTACCATGTTCATGATCCGCTCTACTTCGCCTCCAAAATCGGCGTGTCCAGGCGTATCAAGAATATTGATTCTAGTGTTTCCATATATAATCGAAGTGTTCTTCGCAAGAATCGTAATTCCGCGTTCTCTTTCAATGACATTGGTGTCCATTGCTCTCTCTTCGATGACTTGATGTTTTTTTAGCGTCATCGATTGCTTAAGCAACCCGTCGACGAGCGTGGTTTTACCATGGTCGACATGGGCAATGATCGCAATGTTTCTAATATTCATAAATTCCTCTTTCTAACAGATAATTCTGCATATCTTCGGGCAGATTTTCTTGTATTGTGATGTAACGATGAAGCAATGGGTGATATAGGTGTATCTGATATGAATGCAGACAAGTTCTGATGTTTTTTGTTTTGGATCCATACGAAGTGTCTCCAACCAAAGGATGACCCAGATGACTGAAATGGACTCTGATTTGATGCGTTCTTCCAGTATCCAAAGAACATTCAACCAAAGATGAATCTCTCATCTGCTTCAAGACCTTATAATGCGTAACAGCCATTTTTCCAGTATGTGAAATGACATAATGATTATTCAAATGACGATCAGACCCGATTGGAAGTTTAATTATTCCAAAAGATTTATCCAATTTGCCTTCGACAATCGCGAGATATTTACGTTCAACGGTCGTTGTATCCCACATTGCAGAGTAGTATGCATGTGAGAGAATATTCTTTGCGTAAAGAACTAATCCTGTCGTATCTTTATCAATTCGATGCAAATGTCGAATTTTCAAATTTTGAGACGTCTTATTATAGTGGTTCGCTACCAAAGAAGCAAGCGTTTGGATGTTCTTTTTTTCAACGTCGTAGCAGATCATTTCAGACGGTTTTGAAACCGCTAAAATGAAGTTGTCTTCGTAGACGACTTTCGGATTTTCTTGCGCGAGAGGAAAATCGATTCCTTCTTCGTCCAACAAGTCAACTGTAAGCAAATCATCCGTTTTTAATTTAGATGTAAATGGCACATTTTTGCCGTTTACAAAAACTTTATCAAGAGAAGCCAACTGGTTGAGTCTCTTTTTGGATAAGCGAAAAAGTTCCAGAAAATCCTCCAGAACCCAATCATTGTATTCAATAGGTATACAATACTCAAACATCTCGTCCACTCCAGTTAAAAAGGGAAAACATCATATGAGTTTCCCCAAGTCATTCGATCTTAATAAAATCTATTTTTTAAATAAAATAACAAGTCCTGTGAAAATCAGAATTCCAGGAAGAACAAACGCGGACAGGTTCCATCCATTTTGATCCAAGAACAGAAATACACCAAGTCCAAGCAAAATACCATTTCCTAGCGTAACCCCCTGTTTTAACATCGAAAAAATCGCTGGAATGATTAACAGCAGTGTCCACCATCCATTAAAGAATAGATTGAATGAAAAGATATGAAGTCTATCTAGTAAAAAGAAAGCTCCAAAGATTAATAGAATGATTCCTAAAGATTTTCTGTTTGATTTTTCCATAGTCTCAACTCCTTCATTCATTGTACAGGAAATAGGCGGATTTGTCAATTTGAACCCAACAAAAATAGTGGCCGTGGGCCACTAAAATAATGTTTTGATATCTAGAATGTCTGATGCATAAAAATCGGCTTCCTCGGACTTCAATGCATCTGAAACTGCGACAGCAAACATACCTGCTCTTTTTGCGGCTTGAATTCCAGCAATCGCATCTTCAATCACGATGCAGTTCTTAACTTTCAGCCTGAGTTTCTTTCCTGCTTTCAGGAATACTTCAGGATCTGGTTTTGATTTGGCAATGTCATTTCCATCGACAATGGCATCAAATGAATGCTCAAGTCCAATAAATTTTAAAATGGTTTTTGTGTTTTTGCTCGAAGAACCAATTGCAATCAGAATATTTTCACTTCTTAGAAATGCAATCAAATCCATAACTCCAGGCAAAATATCTTCTTTTGTAAGTTCTTTGAGTGAGTCACGATACAAATCATTTTTAAAAGTCATCATCTCTTGAATTTGAGGTTCCGTATATTTCTTCTTCGACTTTTCCAAAATGATATCGAGCGATTCTCTTCGGGAGACGCCTCGTAATCTGTGGTTGATTTCCTCTGAAAAAGGAATTCCTTCTCTTTTTGCTAGTGCACTCCATGCATTGTAATGAAATCTGTCCGTTGATACGATGACTCCATCCAAATCAAATATGACTCCTTTATAACTCACAGTAAATCCTCCCACGTAATTTCTACAGAACTTTTTCTAACTTTGACACTTGCGACATAATCTTTTACAATGACTTTGAATTCAACTCCGCTAATCGATTTAGGCAATCGATAGTCTGCACTAAGCTGATATCCATGATGTTCCAAAGCTGAAAATCCATAAATTAAAGATAGATAACTTCCTCCACTTGATGCAGGATGCGTTCCCCCAATATAGATTCCACCTATAAATTGTTTTGAATCTCCTGTAATATCAATCATAGAACTTTTTGTAAAGAAAGGAACTGCAAGTTCCACTTCGTCAATCATCGCAGCGATAAGGCCATGCATTGAAGCACTAAGACTCGATCCATGTTCCGTGCGATCTACATAGTATTCGAAGTTTTTCTTCATAATGTCGATGTTGAACAGTTCACGCTGAAGGACGAGCAGTGTGATGACATCCGCTTGCTTTATAACTCTCGTTGGTGTGGCAACGCCAAATTCTCCACCCAGATATTCATTCGGATTTTTAGCTCTTCTTTTGACGTCTTTCACGGTGGCATCTTCTAATTTAAAATACCCGTCGAATTGTTCGATAATTCCATCTTTGTTTGGGGCAGGAAGATATAGTTTTGACCGTACCTCTTTGATTTTGTCAGAACTTTCTGTTTTATCTTTCATGTATTCTCGAACATAAGGATAGTCTGCACCTCTTGCCAAACGAAGGCATTCAAACAAAAAATCAAATGTAAATTTAATCATGTAGTTCGTATAGGCGTTATTGTTTACACGCTCATGATATTCATCAGGTCCGATGACATCATGAAACTCATATCGGTCCATCTGTTGATTAAACGTTGCATAGTTTGCATAAAAGCGACAGCATTCAAAAACCATTTCCAATCCGCCTTCGAGAAGAACGGAAACATCGTCGGTTCTAAAAAGATATTGCTTTAAGGCATATACGATTGCACTGTTGATGTGTATTTGTTTTTCTCTGAAATACGTTCTGATTGGGGTTCCAGTCTCAGGATCCGTTATGTTGTAATCGCTACAAGCATCAAATCCGTCTTCTTGACTTTCCCATGCGTAAAAGGCACCCTGAAAACCATATTGCTTCGCCTTGGCTAGTGCACCAGGCAGACCATTAATTCGGTACTTGATGATATGTCTCGCCGATTCAATATCCGTGTTCAGGAAGAACGGCAGCATGAATATTTCAGTATCCCAGAAAACAGCTCCCTTATAGGTCTGCCCTGAAAGGCCTCTTGCGGGGATGGACACTTTGTCACTATAGGGTCTTACTGAAATCAAATGATAAATACAATTTTTAATCGCGGTATCGACTTCTTGGCTTCCGGTAACATCCACCGCTGAAACATTCCACTTGTCTGCCCAAAACTTCTTATTTTGACGATGACAAACGCTATATCCAAGACTCATTGCACGGGTCAGTTGGAAGAATAACTTCTCCATCCCATTTTCTTCTTCGTGGACAATTCCTGCGAATTTGTAAATAACATAAATCTGGTCTGGAGCCATTTTTACTTTGTAGTGATGAAGGGCCTTTCCATCTCCGACTTCATTTTCGGGTTCGATTCCGAAAGAAGTGGTGCAAGTTTCCATCACAATGATTTCTTTCTTCAGTTCTTTCGTTTTCGCTTTGAAAATGAAGAACTTGTCCATTTGTTCAAATTCAACGTTTTTCAAATGGGCTCCTGAGGCGCTGTAAACCAAAGTATCGATTCCTGAATACAAATCGATTTCTAGTGCCATAGAAGATTGAAACCAATATTTTGAATAAATGATATTTCGATGTGTTTGATCCGCAAATCGTTCTGATTCAATTGTTAAAAGCGCATCTTTGACGTGAAATACAGATTTTCTTGTGACACATCCGTCTTTCATGTCTAACTGCTGCTCATGCTTAAACGGAGAAAGGTTCAGAACACTGCACTCTTCTCCATTGTATTTGATGATTGTGTACAGGGGATTGAAAGCGTTGACGCTTTCTCTCCAGTTGTTGTCCACTTGGTCATAAATGCCATTCAGATTGAACTGGACCATTTCGTCTTTTGTATACTCGTCTAATGTTCCTCTGTAGCCATAATAACCATTGCCAATCATAAAACGATTGCCATTTCTTAGTATGTCGTCTTTTGAATAACCGGTGTGGTTAATTGTGTACATCCAGTCACCCTCCCGCTAAAGCTTGAATATGATGATTTGCTTGCAAGTCTAACAACGATATCCAAGATAAAGATTATAGAATATCCAATTTTATTATACCACGCTTCACTCAATCCCAATCAGTAACTTCAGAGTTTTTTTGACTAGTCATTGAAAGTTGTTTATGAACTGGAATGAAGATGCTCGAACTCAAAAATTGGAATTTCTTAGATATATTAGGTTTATGTTTGTTTTGCCAAAAGTCTCCAGAAATCACTTGCGCTTTCAGGACGGGCAAAGAGATATCCTTGCAGTGTATCTACTGAAGTTCTAGCTAAGATGTTCTTTTGATTTAAATTTTCAATTCCTTCAACCGTCACTGTGGTGTTGTTCAAATGACAGAATGTAGATATGGTTTCAATGAAAGAGAAATAATAGGGGTCATACTCTAAATTAAATGCAAAACTACGATCAATCTTGACATTGTCCAGTGGTAACTTTCTTAAATGAGAAAGGGAAGAATATCCTGTTCCAAAATCATCCATGGCAATTTTAACGCCGATTTGGCGAACTGAATTCAAAATTTCAACGATTTTTGTGACGTCTTTGATAGCAAGAGATTCTGTAATTTCAACCATAAGATTCTTCGGCGGAATTCGGTAGGTGTGAATTGCACTCAAAATGGTAGAAATCAAGTCCGATTGCAACATTTGAATCACAGAGAAATTTACAGAAACCTGAATATTATACCCATGATCTAGCCACTTCTTCGCTTCTTTGCAAGCTTGATTGAGAATGTGTTTCCCGAGGGGGATAATCAATCCAGTCGATTCTGCAATTGGAATGAATTTGACTGGAGGGACATATCCGATTTCCTTGCTGAACCAACGAGCTAAGGCTTCAGCGCCAACTATCTTTGAAGTCTTTGAATCGATGATGGGTTGATAATAGACTTCAAACTCCTTGCAACCATCATCGACAGCTGCTTTTAATGCGCTTTCCATGTGCATGGTGTCTTCTTCATATTTCTTCAAACTTACATCATAAAGAATAAACTTGTTTTTACCAGAGGCTTTGGCTTCCATCAGTGAAATATTCGCATTACGAACCAAGGCATCCGCATTTCTATCGGTATCCGAGAAGAAACTTATTCCAAGACTTACTGTTACATACGATTCAAATCCTTCAACATAGAATGGCGTTTCAAAGAGTCCCATGATCTTATTCGCAACTTCGTATACTTGCTCTCCGTAGTTACCGTTAACAAGGATTGAAAACTCGTCTCCTCCGAAGCGATAAACGCTATTTTGAATTTCATTGATTTGAGACAACTGTCTTGCAATTTCTTTAATTAGTGCATCCCCAAACGTGTAGGAATAAGTATTATTGATCATTTTGAAATTATCTAAATTCAATATTCCTATAAAAGCGTTGGATATTGAACCTTGCTTCGCTTCATAGGTATCATTGATGTCTAAAAGGAATCTGACACGGTTAGGCAGGTCACACATCATATCCTTGAATGCCAGTTCAGACATTAAATTTTCACTCTTCTTATTGGAAGTAATGTCTGTCAGAATCATCATACATGTTTTTTCGTCAAATCCGAAATCAACTTCGTTCTTTTCAATCAAAAACCACAAATCACTGCTGGAGAGATACATTTCGATGGGTTCATCATTCGATTGGTTGTCTCTGATAATATCTTTAAAGGACTCCATTTCTTCAGAATCGGGCAGCCCATCCTGCGTAAAAAATAATTCTTTGAAACTGTCATTGCTTTGCAATAATATTTCGCTTGATTTTGCAAAGATAGCAACGGCATTCGGAAGAGAGTTTAGTATTTGAATCAATTGATTCTGATTGACTTTGATTTTTTCATGAGAAGATTTTTTCTCGACGACATAAGAGAAAATGTATCCAAAGTCTTCAAACAGCATGACATCATCATCACTCCAGTTTCGCTGTGAATGATTATCGACGAAATTAATGACTCCGACGAGTTCCCCTTTATCGGCGATACCGACAGAAACAAGTGCTCTGGTCAAATCTCTTGATATGGTTTTGTTTTTAGCCTCGTCGTCATAATGAATGACAAAACTGTTTTGCTCTTTAAAATTCCAGTTTTTTAAGAAAGTGTCTTCTTTTCTGACATTCCGGATTTGGTTCATTTGACTTGTGTCATAAACAGACGTCCATTCCTTTATGCAATGATACAAATTCAAATCTTCATTGTCGCGGATAAAAATTGCGCCTCTAGAGAGTTGGAATGTTTCTGCGATTTTTGGGAAAATAACGTCAAACAAATCTTCAATGTTTTCGTATGTGTTTGCCAAATCAAGCATTTCAAGAAGAATCGCATGTTTTTTCCGCATGCTGATTAAATCCGTATGGAACCTGCTAGAATACTGCGACTGATTCAATGTAAGGGAAGTAAGGTGTATCATTTGAGAGATGTTTTCAGCGAACTCAAGCGCATACTCATAATGTTCAGAAATGGACGAATATGGAACTTTATCAAATAGGTTATTCGAGTCTTGAAATAGATTGTCAGATTCTACTTCTTCCAAAACGCCGTATACCACCATGGTCCCAATTCCGTATCCTTCGTATCCAAGGGGTATGCTTTTGCATATGATATTGTCATAACGCGATTTGCCAAGTTCTTTAATATTGGATAACATTTGTGGAGATAGAACATCCTTCAGTAATTGAAAGGATTCCATCGATGTCGCATAAGGCGTAATAAACTCATCTGCATTGTCAAAGAACGCTACATGCAATGAATGCATTCTCGTGAAATCTTGAATCAATTTTCCTAAGTCAATCGATGTAAGAATATGCTCCATCAATACATCTAAATCTTCTAAAAATCTCTGTTTTTCCTTTGCGTCTTCTGAAAGCGGAATAATCCGATTCAATTCATCAATGGCGTGCCTTGAAGTGGTTACATTTCTTATAATCGATTCAAGACTGGTTTCCTTGTCGCTTTTAACAAGATAACACTTTTCTTCAATCCAATAAATGTCTTTCCTTCGCGAAAAAATACGATACTCCATTCTGATTTGAGATAAGTTGCCAGATTTCAATTTTTCAAATTGCTCCAAAACAAAAGGCAAATCGTCATGATGAATGTAATCAGCAAAGTTTGCTTTACCGTTTATCAAGTCTTCTTGAGCGTATCCAAACTGAGTAATATTATTCGTAACAAAATCGAAAACCATCGGATTTTCAATGTTTCTAAAAGCATAGATGGTTTGTCCTTTGTTTGCGAGTTGAATCAAATGGTCCGAACGTATTTTTTCTTCTGAAAAATCGTTCGAAAACTCTGCAATCATCGCAACAAATTCTATTTTTGACTTATTTGGCATGATCGGTACTAGTTTTAGTTTTGTGTAAAATACTTTTCCGTCCTTGCCAATCAGTCTGCACTTAAAGGTAAAAGACTGCTTCTTTTGATAAAGCAAATCCTCAAGCTTAGAAAGATATGTCTTAACGTCTTTTGGATGCATAAGCGTGACTAGTTGTTTTTTCCCCGAAACAAAGTCTTCGTTTTCATATCCAAGATAATCGAATTTTTCAGTCGCATAAACGACTTTTCCGTTTCGATGATTGTAAATCAAAAGAACCATATTTGAACTTGACAAGGTTTCTTTGATCATACTCTCGATTTGATCTTTGCTCAGTTCGCTATCATGTTCACTGAAATAACTGGTGGATTCAATAATCGGAGCATAGACCAAGATAATCCCTATCAAATGATTATCAAATGAATAGTACGGAAATTTTTGATATTTAATCATCGTTGTGTATGTGCCTGAGCGTACACGGCCGAAAGTATCCCAAAACAATCCGCTATGATTGTAAATTTTATCATCGGAGGATTGTATAGACTCGAGAATTGAACCTGAATACAATTCTGTATCATGCTTTCCTATCATGGAATGGGTCAGGTTACTATCGTAGGGAACATACTCGCTGTAGCCTAAATAATATCCATCTTTGTTCTTCCACATAATTTTAGGAAGTTGGTTGTCTCTGAACATTTTAATTGCAGTATCAAAAAATACCAGTACAATGCTTCTAGAGCCAATGTTAATCAAATTCACAGATCCACTACAAATAATGGTTTGATTATCAATTGATAAATTCATTCCATAAAAGACTTTGGAATTTTCGTTTCCAATTAAATCATACTGAAAATTCAAGGTACATACGGATGGAAGTTTGTCAATTCCCCGCATTCTAAATGCGAGTATTTCCCCAGTATCTTGAAAAAAGACAACAGTATCATAATTTATTCTATCGCATAATTCTTGAAAATGATGGATATATCCAGCCATTGTTTTCAACCTCCCGAGCAAATTACAGAGCCAATAAATAATAAAATAAAATCTAATTGATTATATCATAAAAGTATATCGTAAATGTAGTTGATTCCAAGAAATAGATGTAAAAAGTGCTTTTTCACCAGATGTCGCTTCAGCCGAGAAAATAATTGATTATGAATATTGCTTTTTTGATTTAAATTTGATACAATAATAACGCTAATGTCGATGGAGGTGATACTATGGCAAACATTAAGTCACAAATAAAACGTAATATTACAAATGAAAAAAGACGGATGGCTAACGCATCTTTTAAATCATCGCTGAAAACCGCCATTAAAAGTGTGGAAGTCGCAGTGCTAAATAAGAATAAAGAAGTCGCAGTCGCAGCTCTCAATATTGCATACATGAAACTAGACAAATCTGTGTCTAAAGGCGTTCATCATAAAAATTATGCATCTAGACAAAAAGCTCGTTTAACAAAACAAGTGAATGCTCTTTAAAGAAAAAAAGCCTCTCGGCTTTTTTTTCTTTATTCGGCTACTCTTCGATACAAAAACATCTCAACACCGATAAACTTATCGATTTGTCCACTCTTGATTTGATAATCTAAAGTTTCAAGCTCCGACATGTAGTCATACAATCCATCATCGGTTGTTTCCTTTGCATTTTTAACCATATAGTAAACTCGACCTTTTGAAGCTTGAAAATATTTCATGATATCTTCAAAAGAGCGTTTAGACTGCAATAATTCCTTCGTATAGAGTATTTCTTGAAATTTGCTCATCATCACACCCATCATCCAAACAGGGTCAACATTCATCGTTAAGAGGTCTTTATAGATATGCATGATAAGCTGATCGTCTTTTGCCAAGATTGCATTTACGAGTGTAAAGATGTTTTCTTCCAAATTCCTCGTAGTCACTTCTCGTACCATTTGAATATCAATCTTATCAATGCCTTCTGAATATAACATCAATTTATCAAGTTCATTCATCATCGTCAAGGAGTCGTTGCCGACTCTTGAGATAAATTGTTGAAGAGCGTTCGCTTCAATTGATTTTCCGTTTTCTTTGATGATTCTTTTGATTTCACCATAAAGATCTTGGTGTTCTTCCTTGTTGCAAACAATAACTTCTGCCTTATCGAGAACAAGTTTAACCACTTTTCTCTTTCGGTCGAGTGTTTGAGCAGGACAGACGATAATGAGTGTTGTTGAGGGATTCGGGTTTTCCAAATACAATTCAATGTTTGAAAATTCCTTTTCAACAGGCGCAGTTGTCAAAAACAAAGCATTCGTCCAAACGACTGCTTTTTTTTCAGTCAAAAACGGAATCGTCATCGCAGAAGAGAGTACGTTATCAATCGAAGTCTCTTCAAAATCGTAAATTTCTACGCTTTCTTCTTCAATTTGTAACTCTTTCCAGACTTTTTCCGTTCGTGATTTTAATAGATAATTATCATTTCCATAAAGCAAGTACACTGATTTTTCCAAATTATCACCGTAAATCATTATATCATTTAAGCACTCATAATAAAAGACGTTTGTGCCAATTGGTTGTGTATATTAGCCGCTGACTCAAGATTCCTTCACTACAAATGTAGTGTGTCACCGTCCTCAAATGAATCCAGGAATAATAGTTGATTGAAATGCTTCCTTGAGTCTTTGTTTGAAATACAGTCGCGCCTGTCTCTTTCAGCCGCTCAATAACGATGGGTGAAGGTTGTCCGTAGTTGTTTTCTCCAACGGAAATAATCGCAAGAGCCGGTTGAATGGCAGAAATAAACTCAATCGAACTTGAGGTATCTGACCCATGGTGACCCACTTTCAAAACATCAATGGAGATTAGTGATTCGCGTTGAATGTAAAATTCTTCCTCGCTCTCTAAGTCCCCCATAAAAAGATAATGATCGCCTTCAATTTCTGCCGATAAAACAAGCGAATTGTTATTCTCATTAGAATCACCTGAATTCGAATGCAAAACTTCAAACAAAATCTTCCCACATTTCACTTCGTCTTCCGTACTTAAAACTTCGATATACGGGAAATCCTCAAAAGTGTGACTGGCATACACATGACCGATTTGTAATGCATCCACCAAATCAGACAATTCTCCATAGTGATCATTATGGAAATGAGAGATGAAGATTGCGTCAATCCGATTGACATTTTCACCTTTTAAGTAGTGTATCAAGTCATCATAATCATCTTTAGGTCCTGTGTCTATCAATACATGACATCCAAGAGATTGAATGTAGGTAGCGTCGCCTTGTCCAACATCTAAAAACACAACCTTCGAAAGCAAGGGATTATATGGATGAATGGATGCGAACAAAATTGAATATATAATCATAGTAATCGGGATGATGAATTTCTTGTGACTGATGAAACATACCATTAGGTAAATGGCTCCACAATAAAACAATGCTACATATCCCATACTTGGAAACTGGAATGCAATCCATGGATTTATGGCGTCGAATAGATGTATCAAACTCGAAAAAAGCTTTATTACCGTTTCGTATATTCCACCGAGTTGTGGAATCAAAACTGTGACGAAAGATAAAGGTATAAGAATAAATGTAATGACTTCAAGAAAGAATATACTAGCGAAGATACTCAGGAGTCCGTATCCTTGATTCATATTCAAAATGATAGGCAAGCTGAATAAGGTCGCAATCAATTGCAACCTTATTAGTTGAACAAATCTCTTATGCCCTTTCAAGAGTGGCTCCGATAACAGGATTGCAAAAGTGATTAAAAAACTGAGTTGAAATCCCGCCTGCGAAAGATAAGCCGGTTCATAAAATAAAAAGAGAATGAAAATGAAACTAAGGAGGTCCGTCTTCGAAAAGAACCATCTGTTTTTTTTATTCAAATATAACAAAACGACAAGTAAAGATGCTCTCAAAATCGAAACTGAAAATCCCGTTAACACATTATAAATTAATAGAACAAGGAATGTAATCGATTTTTCAGTACTCTCTTTGATATAGAACATGGAAAGTATCAACTTCGTCATTAGGAGAATCAACCCTACATGCATCCCAGAAATCGCGAACAAATGCGCAATTCCTAAATTTCTAAATTTTTGAAGGTCTGTTTCTGAGACGCTAGAGTCGTCGCCTAGAACAAACATTTTCAAATATGCTCCACTTTCATAAGAATGCGTTTCTTCAATTTTAACCGCTACTCTAGTTCGAATTTCTTTTAAATTGAAAACATGTCCTGTAAGAATCAGCTTTGAAGCGTAGAACTGACCTCTAATCTTCAGTGATTCCAAATAACTCAGATAATCGAAAGTATGCTTAATTTGAGCACTATCAGTTTCAAAAAAATGCCCGTCTAATTCAAGGGTGTCTCCCGGGAGATAATAAAGTTCTTCAGAAGCATAGACCATTATATTTCCTTTATCGGTTTTCAAAATCAACTTTTGATCATAGATTTCCATGACTTGCCCAGAGATTGTTGTTTGACTTAAATCAATGGAGGGGTTTTGAATCAATGACATTCTGAGTTGAAATGCCACCAAAACAATCAATCCAAGCAACAGTACATTTTTGCTTCTTCTCAAAAGAAAAAGCACTTCTAAACCAAAAAAGAGCATCAAGACAATGCTCTTTTCCATTTCGATATATAGCCCAAGTAATAAGGACAAATGAATTAGTTTGGAGGACTCAGACTGTAATATCTTCAGAAATGTCTTCATAAATGCTTGACTTGATTCCGGATACTTTCATTATGTCTTCAATCGAATCAAAAAATCCGAACTCTGCTCTGTAATCGATAATTCTCTGTCCGAGGATAATTCCGATTCCGTTTAAGGTCATTAATTCTTCGAGTGACGCTGTATTGATATTAATTAAATTGCTTTCTTCTTCCACAACGATCGATTGATGACTACCTAAGACAGGTATCATAATCTCAAATCCTTCATAAAGTCGCATGTCCATGAACAAATTATAGGTATCGGCATTTTCAGTCAGTCCGCCTGCCAAAGTGATTAATTCTTGAAGTGTGGAAAATTCACCCACCTCATATTCGCTTGGGCGAAGAACTTCTCCTCCAATATACACTTTGAACTGAAGGATCGTAGAATTATCATTCGTACTTTTTTCATTAACAAACAGCACCATTTCATCGACAATTTGCTGACTCAAGTTTAAACTGCTCGAATCTGCATTTTCCAAGAAACCACCACTCAACGCAATCACTTCATAAACCCTGGTTCCTTCCGGCACTGCATAAACGCCAGGATTGAGGACGGCCCCTTTCAAATCGACATAGAGCTTCCGATTAGATGTTTCTAGGTTTAACTCGCTTGAAGAGGGAATATAAATGACCATTTGGTCATAGATATTCTTAGATAAATTGATTGTAGAGACATCCGCATTTTCCGTCAAACCGCCCGCAAGGTTTATGAGATCTGCGATTCTCATCTGTGATCCTGCACTATAGACGCCAGGGTAGACGACTTCTCCCTTTACATCGACAAAGAGAATCGTGCTTGCAGTCGTTTGTGTTGAAGAATTACTGTAATCAACGGCTTCTGTCGTCAAAGCATAGACTTCAGTGGACTGATTCTTGAGTCCAAGAATTGCAATTCCGACAATACCCATAAACAATAAAAAAAAGCCTCCGTATTTCTGTATGAATGAAGTCATATCATCACCTCACACAGATATTACGCAAGCCTCTAAAAAATTCTTTATTCTGTTTTTTGTGCTACAAATATCGTACGTTCAGGCATAAAAATTCTTTCCAGCACCTGAAATCCGACTTTCAAAAGAATCTCTTCATACTTTTGTGCGTCATGTGTCTGTTCGAAAATTTGAACAGATTCAACTTGTTCGTCAATGTTTAACTGAATAGTATGAATAATGCTATGTTCTCTTTCCCCTTTGTGGGATTCCCAATGAAAATGATATTCCTCATCATCTTCATCATAGCCATCAAGGGCATCGATATATTCAGAACTGAGGACATCGAATATAAAAACACCGTTTCCGTTTAAAGCTTCATAAATATTCGTAAATCCAAATGCGACATCTTCAAGATCCGAGAGATGGTTGATGACATCCATTGAAGCGGTAATCACATCGAATTTAGCAGGAATCGGATCGAGAAGGTCGTAGACTGCAATTTCCAAATCGATTTTTTCTTCGTTAGCTCGGTAAGAGACAATATGAAGCATCTCTTCGCTCAAATCAGTCGCAGTGACGTCAAAACCCGTTCTGGCGAATTCAAGCGCAAGCGTTCCTGTTCCGCATCCAATATCCAATAAGCTGCCTTGTGAAGTGTATTTTTCAAGGATTCGCAAATACTCATCGTAAACGTCAGGGTCGATGAACGCATCATAGAACGTCGCTAATAAATCATAATTCATCCGTTATGCCACTGATAGAGATTTGGTCTCTTTCGATAAATAGTTTTTCAATTTGGTAGTACTCTCTTGTTTCCTGATGCATGACGTGGACCAATAAGTCTCCGAGGTCAAACAACAACCAGCGGTTGTCTGTTTTCCCTTCAACCTTTAATGGTGCACCATAAGGAAGTATTTGTGATATTTTATCAATTGAGGCGTGAACCTGACGTTCATTTGTGGCTGACGCAACAATTTGGTAGTCATAATATGGGGATGCGCCTTGAAAATCATAGATTCGGATATTTTGAAGTCTCAAGTCATCCAATGCTTTTACTACGGCGTTTAAGGACGGTGTCATTCCATTCCTCCATTCAGAAGATTTTGATAATGTGCCAGAGCTTCCAGCGAATTTGAACTAATGGTTTGTGAAGATTGCTTTAAATGTTTCATTTTGCCTAATAATATATCATAGACCGCTTTGTCCAAGTTGACGAATGCGGTCTTTGCAATATCTTGATTGTAAAAAGATCTGGATTCTTCAGCATAGTCAGACACAAACAGTATTTTTTCAAGAAGGCTCATCTGTTTTCTTCCCGTAGGATGAAACAAAATGGCATGAATAATGTCTTCATCCTCGATTCCTTGACTCTTTGCGTAAGCTGCACTACTTATCGCATGAAGCGTCGGTTGTGGGTAAGAATCAATGAATTCAGTAGAATAATACGTCGCTGCGACCTGTTTTGCTTTTTCTACAGGCCAATATTTTGTAACGTCATGCATGTATGCAGCAATTTCTGCTTTTCTTGGGTCTGCCCCATAATGAAGTGCAAGCCGATTTGCTAAAGCTGCCACATGTTCGGTGTGGTTCCATCGCGCTTTGTGTTTTTCAAGAGCTGAATATGCAAGTTCTTTGACAAAAGCAACTTCTATCATCAGATGATTGCCGGTCTAGCGTAAACACCTACTACGAAAGGAGCATGGACTCTCACGTAGAATGGTGCCCGAATTGTTAAAAATCCGAGTCCAGAAAATACGATGTCGTATTTGAGGTTGTCTCTGATTTTAAAATCGTGCGTAACCCACTTTGGAACAGCCTCTTCAGGATTGAAGGGCGGTGTCAAAAGCGAATAGAGTTTACTTTCATAAAGTTCATCTGCTTTTGCAGTTTTTGTCCTGTGAATGTTGAGCGTGTTTGCGAAATAAGTAACCACATTGACTTTATCTCCGGTTTCACCGTTGATGATGTCAATTCTGGCAAGACCACCAAAGAAAAGCGTTTGGCCTTCATTAAGTTGAAAGATGAGTGGTTTAATCTCTTTTTTAGGGACTGTCATCTTGTAAGATGGACGCGTCAGATAATAAGTGTATTGATGCTTGTTGATAACGCCAGGTGTATCGTAAATCATCGTGCCGTCTAACAATGGGAATCCAATCAACCCAATCGTCGTTCCTGGTTGAGAAGATACGGTTACGACGTCTGTCGGCATACCTAGGTATCTTTTGAGAATTTGGTTGATGATTCTTGATTTTCCAACGTTATTGGATCCAACCAAATAGACATTTCTGTTGCCTTTATATTTTAAGATTAAATCCATTAGATCATCGAAATTGTTTCCATATTTCGCAGAAATCAAAATAGAATCAAGGACTGTAAATCCCTCATTTGCAAGCATCGTTTTTAACCAGTTTAGAATTCGTTCTGGTTTCACATTTTTTGGTAATAGATCCATTTTATTACCGACAAGAATAACGTCTTCATTTCCTGTTAAACGTTTGATGGCAGGAACGAAGGAACCGGTGAAGTCAAAAATGTCAACGATTTTTACAATCAGTGCATTTTCCTTCGAGATTTTGTTGATGATGTTGAAATACTCCTCGTTTGTAACGGAGATGGTAATAATATCACTGTAATGTCTGATTCTGTGACACCGTTGACAAAAAACGGCTCTAGAATCACTCGTAGCCATTACTTTATCGGATACAAATCCAGGTAATGTCTTGTCTTCGTGCTGAATTAAGGCGCCACAACCCTTACAGTATAATTCCCCCATCAAACCTACCTCTTTTCATTTAGCCCCAGCCTTATGTACATCTCGGGTTTGTGTCTTTTGATTCGTTTAATCATTCTTTTTTCAAGTTGACGATTCATTTTCGTATACCATTTTTCAACGTTTCTTTTGATTGCGTTAACAACGATGACATAAAAGCCCATTCGCTTTCCACCAAAAACATCAGTCATGAACTGGTCTCCGATAACACATATTTCTTTTGGATTTTTGATGTCTAAAAGTACCATCGCTCTTTGAAACCCTCTTTTAAGTGGTTTCTTTGCGCTACAAATAAATCTAGCGTCGAGCTTCTTCGCGAAGGATTCGACTCGATCCAAATGATTATTAGATATAATGATGATTTCAAATCCTAATTTTTCTATGAGAGCAAACAAGTCGACGATGCTTTGATTCGGCAAAGTTTCGTCATATGGAATGAGTGTATTGTCGAGATCGATCAATATTGCTTTGATTCCTTTTTCTTTGAGTGTCACATAATCAATGTCATAGACTGTTTTCTTAAAATCATCCGGGTAAAATAAGTTTTCTCTTATCACTAAATCAATCATGAATACCCTCCGAACATTACTATTATTATACCGAAAAAAACAAGAAAAGTCCAATTTTTTATTGTTGACTCAATAAAATAGGATGTTTTCACATCCAATTTTTGTTTTATTCAATTATATCAACAAATTCTGACTTGAAAAGATAGATTTCTAGAGCCAGAAGCGTTTAGGACATATCCTTCTACAAACGCTTCTGAATCAACAAGATAACGATCCATTTCAACTGTATCGCTTTCGTAGATTGCAACTCCGTAAGCAATTTGGTATATCTTGATTTTTCGAAAGTCATCGAACGCTTCTAAAGCCATCTTAATGTATTCTGTATTGTTCACGTGATTGTTGTGGTCGAGCATATCAGGTGTGACCTTCAATCGAACCGTTTGATGTAATTCTTTTGAATCTCTTTTCTGAATTTTCTTTAGAACTGGGTAATTGAAATCCACTTGTTCATCCAGATACTTTAATCCTTGCATAAATTCAAATTTGTCCAGTTTTTCAACCGACAAGGTGTCCTTACTGACAAGAGCCCATTTGGCAAGTCCGAATACAATCAATTCATCTCCAATGTAGAGTTTATAAAAACGATTGATTCCAACTTTTCCTGGTGTCTCAAGCCAAGTCTCAATTCGAAAGGTTTCATGGAGTAAAGGCAGGCGAATAATCTCAACCGTTAACCTTGTCACAACCCAAAACAAATCAATTTTAGACATGTCTTCAAATCCAAATCCAAGAATCAAACCATGGTTATCAGAAACGTTTTGAATTTTCTTTTGAAGAACATGAATCTTCATTTCACTGTTTTGATCAATTTCATTCAATTCAACACTAAAATACTCAATATGCTTTTCCATGGGCATTCCTCGTATTTTGCTTTGGACGAATAAGGCAATTCGGTTCATTACCAATCAAGTCAAAGCGTTTTGCACCGACTAGTGCCTCATATACCAAATCATAGTTTTTGGGATTCCGATATTGAATTAAAGCTCTTTGGAGGGCTTTTTCATGTTGTGATTTCGCAACATAAACAGATTCATTGGTTCTAGGATCCATCCCTGTGTAATACATCATCGTTGACAATGTCATCGGCGTCGGATAGAAGTCCTGAACTTGTTCGGGATTATATCCCATGTCGCGGATATATTCTGCTAGAAGGATGGCGTCTTCAATCGAACTTCCCGGATGACTGCTCATTAAGTATGGAACCAAATATTGTTCCTTGTTAATTTCTTTTGTAATTTGATAGAATTTTTCCACAAAGCGATCATAGAGTTTTCTGGAAGGTTTTCCCATTTTGTCAAGGACGCGAGGAGATACATGCTCAGGCGCGACCTTGAGTTGCCCAGAAACATGATGTTCAACCAGTTCTCTAAAGAAGGTGTCGTCTTTGTCGTACATAACATAGTCATATCTAATGCCACTTCTTACAAACACTTTTTTGATTCCGTCAAGTTCACGAAGTCCTCTTAATATTTCTAAGTAGTCAACATGGTCGACAATCAAACTTTTGCAAGGATTCGGGTGAAGGCATTGCTTTGTTTTGCATACGCCATGTTCTTCTTGTTTTAAACAAGACTTGTGATAGAAGTTTGCTGTGGGACCGCCTACATCATGAATGTATCCTTTGAAGTCTTTATCTGCGGTAAGAAGTTTTGCTTCCTCGATAACGGATTCTTTGCTCCTGGAAGTCATCATTCTTCCTTGATGCATGGTAAGTGCACAAAAAGAACAACCTCCGAAACATCCACGATTGACAGTCAGTGAAAATTTGATTTCATCCATCGCTTTGATATGCCCTTGCTTTTCAAGTTCGGGATGGGCTTCTCTCATATAGGGAAGTTGATAGACTTCATCAAGTTCAAATTCAGTTAAAACTGGTTGAGGCGGATTTTGAACTACGTAGATGTCATTTACTTTCTCAACAAGTTGTTTAGAGGTAATCGGATCTGTATTCGTATATTGAATCATATACGACTGATTGGCTTTCATTTTATCTTTATGAACTTCTTCGTAGGTCGGTAAAATAATGGAATCTTCAGAAATATAATCTTGATTTATTGTTGAAAAAACAGTACCTCTGACATAGATTAAATCTTGTTTTGAAATTCCAGCTTCGAGACTATCCGCAATTTCAACAATGGCTTTTTCTCCCATTCCGTAAACAAGCAAGTCTGCCTTTGAATCAATTAAAACACTTTTTCTATAAGTGTCGTCCCAATAGTCATAATGACCCATTCTTCGAAGAGAAGCCTCAATACCGCCAAGAATAATTGTGCTCGTAGGGTCAATTTTCCTAACAATGTTAGAATACCTGATTAATGCACGATCTGGGCGTTTACCCATAATGCTTCCTGGTGTGTAGAAATCAACTTTCCTTCTTCTTTTCGAGACGGTGTAATGGTTTACCATCGAATCTATATTTCCAGACGATATCAGCCATCCTAGTCTTGGTTTCCCAAACTCAAGAAAGGATTCTTCTTTAAATACATCCGGTTGAGACAATATGCAAACAGTATATCCATGTCTTTCTAAAATCCTTGTGATGATGGCAACACCAAACGAAGGGTGGTCGCAATATGCATCCCCGGAGACAAATACAAAATCCGGAATTTGGATTCCGGAAAGAAGCATCTCTTGTTTTGTGATTGGGAGAAACGGCATATCTACACCTCGTATTGATGAACTAAATTCTTTAATTCTTGATTTGTTTTTTTATATTCTGGATCCAGCTGAATTAACAACTTGTAAAAATTCTTTTGATGTCCTTTGATTTTGAAATGAACGATTTCGTGACATAGGGTTGAATGAAGATATTTTTTTTCAAATCGTCCAAGTATCGAATTCATTTTAACAATTTTTTTCTTGATGTGGCAACTTCCAAATCTAGATTTCATTAACTGTGCTTTGATGACTAGTCCTTCTTTAGGTAGTAGAGTGATTCCAAGTGGCGAAAGTTTCAGCAAATACTCTTTCGATTCTTTAATGACTTCTCTTTGATAGAATCGTTCAATGATTCGATGAATTTGGTTCTCCTCTTTGCAAGTCAATTGGGCAATGCCATCTTTAACAGACATAAAATTACGGCTTCCACTTTGAATGACCAAAGGAATTTTGGAACCAAACAGTTCTATAAATTGATTCGAATATAAAGGAATTTTATCTTTTTGATTCAGTCTAAGAATTAGTTTTGATTCGTTTTTTTTGATGAATTTACGAAGTTCCTCTTCTGAAGTATGTGGGTTCGTCGTGATTGAAAAATGATTGTCAACAATTCGAAGATAGGTGTGCAAGATATTCTTCCTGATAACTTCATAATCAATCATCTGACTTCCAATCATGATTTGATTCATTCGATTGCCTCTAAGAATTTCATCACAAACTCGCTCGTAGTGTGCGCAATTTTTTCAGAAAAATCATTATAGGTTTCCTTTTGACCTTCAGCATCAATAACATCGCTGATGCCACGAATGGATAGAAATGGAATATTAAATTTGAAGCAGGTTAGTCCAATCGACATTCCTTCCATTTCGCAGGCAAGAACGTTGTCGATTTCTTTCAATATCGGATGAAGGGATGCTTTGCTTGTGACAAACCTGTCTCCCGAAACCAGTTTTCCCTGATGGACTGAAATATCGTAGTCTTCAAAGACAAATATAGCTTTTTGCCTTAAGTTGAAATCCGTTTCAACAATCAGCGGGTCATTTGCCATCTGTCCATAAGGAATATTGTCAATGGAAGTTAAGTCCACGTCGAAATAAGATATGCCATCTGCAATTACAATATCTCCGACCTTCGTCGGAAGCAACCCACCGGCGATCCCAATGTTAATTACTTGGTTGACTGGGTACTTTTCCAAAAGAAGTGTGGTTGTAATCGTCGCATTGACTTTTCCAATTCCAGATTTTGCGATTACGACTTCTTTTCCAGACAAGGTGCCACTATAAAAGATTTTATCCGCAAAAGTGTCTTCTTTATAAATCTCCATTTGTTCCAACAATAGTTCTATTTCTTTGTCCATTGCGCCAATAATACCAATCATTTTACCCTCCGAAAAAAGAAAAAAGAGAAAAATTTCTCATTTTCTCGTTATTTTATATCTGCGATTTCAACAGTGATTTCGGTACCTGTCTCCGCTTTGTACACTACTTTTTGACCTTTTTTGTGTCCAATAAGAGCGCGTCCTAATGGAGATTCATTCGAAATCTTGCCTTGTAAAGGATTGGCTTCCAAATGACCCACAATCGTAAATTCTTTTGATTCGGTTTTTGAGTCAAATTTTAACTCAACAGTTTTCCCAATCATTACGACTCTAGAGGCGGTATCCTTGATTAACTCAGTATGCTTCAAAATGTTTTCAAGCTCTTTGATTCTTGCTTCAATTCGAGCTTGTTCATCTCTTGCAGCGTCGTAATCGGCGTTTTCAGATAAATCACCTTGGGCCCTCGCTTCTTTCAAAGCTTCTAGGTTCTCTTTACGGTCAACCTCTTTAAGTGTTTGAAGTTCGTTCTTTAGGTTTTCCAAGCCCGCTTCCGTCAATTTAAACGTGTTTTCCATGAATATTTGTCTCCTTGTGTTAAGTGGTTTATATTATAGCATAATTTGTTTGAATGTAAAAGCATTATTTATTTAAGATTGAGATTATTTTCGAGTGAATCAAATCGACAGCCACATCATGGCTGTAATCATTGGGAATGATAATGTCGGCGTATCTTTTCGTCGGTTTGACAAATGCGTAATGCATCGGCTTAACGGTATTTAAATATTGGTTGATGACGCTTTCAATGGTTCTTCCTCTTTCCTTCGTATCTCGTTGTAATCTTCGAATGAAACGAAGGTCGTCATCCGCTTCGACAAATAGTTTGATATCAGCTAATTGGCGAATTCGATCATCTTCCAAAACAAGGATGCCTTCGAGGATAATGATTTTCGCTGGATGGATAATTTCTGTTGCTTTCGCACGAGTCAATTCGACAAAGTCATATGTTGGCTTTTCAATTGATTTTCCTGCAATAAGGTCAAGAAGATGCGCGTAGAATAAATCGTTGTCTAAAGCGAAAGGATGGTCATAATTGACGGCTTCTCGTTCTTCCATCGTCATATCAGATTGGTCTTTGTAGTAGTCGTCATGTTTCAATACGACAATAGGAAATTTATCTAAATCTTTTATGATTTTATTGACGACAGTGGTTTTTCCAGAAGAAGATCCTCCTGCTACAGCAATGATAACGGGTCTATTCATTTAAAACACCTTCCTTAAAATGTCATAGGGTGATAAAGGGGTTTCACATTTTATTTTGATGATTTGAAGTGGATGTCTTGCGGCATCTAATTCAAGACCAAATTCATCGTAAATCGGTCCAGCAATAAAAGTTGTATGTGTGTGATTTGGAGAAAAAATTTCCAACAGATCCTTTGGTTCGAAATAATTTCTTTGTTCAACCAATGCCTCAAGCGTCTCTGGATTATAGGATTTGACGATTCCGACAAACTCTTTGGTGGGAACTTCACTTCTCATGTTGTATAGCTGTTGTTCAGGGGTAGTAATGCCTTCCATAAATCCAAAGGATGTTAAACGATTTTCGGCCTTTCTGATTTCTGCTTCATAATAAGATAAGTCCTTCAAGGCGTTCGACTCATAGTCATCGATGAATTCTCTGTATGCACTGACGACTGTCGAAATGTAGTGAATCGACTTCATTCTTCCTTCAATCTTTAAAGAAGCCACTCCGATATCCATTAAGTCTTTAATAAAACGAAGGGTTTCCAAATCTTTTGACGACATTTGGAAATCATAGTCTTCGCTGACAAGCGTTCCTTCATTATATAAATTATATTTCCACCTGCAACTATGTGCACATCCGCCTCGATTTGCGTCTCTGTCGGTCATATAGTTGGACAAAGTGCACCTTCCGGAGTAAGAAACACACATTCCGCCGTGAATAAACACTTCAAGATCTGCTTTCGCAGATTGATGGATGGCTCTGATTTCTTCAATAGAACATTCTCTCGCAAGAACCACCCGTTTGACACCTTGGTCAAACCAAAAATTCGTTAGGCTTGAGTTGGTGACCGAAACTTGCGTTGAAAGATGAATTTCAAGTTTCGTAAGCGATTTTGCTCGATCGATGATGACAGGGGAAGAGCAAATGATTGCATCAACACTCATGTTGTCAAGGGCTATGAGGTATTCATCTAGTTTATTAACATCTTCATTGTGAAATACAATGTTCGTTGTAACATAAATTTTCTTACCGATGCTATGAGCAAAGTCAACAGCTTCCTTGATGAACTCCAAAGTGAATTTGGATGCTCTTGCGCGTAAGGAAAATTCTTGTCCTCCGATGTAGACGGCATCAGCGCCGTAAAGCAATGCAAACTTGACTTTTTCTAAATCTCCAGCAGGAGCAAGTAGTTCTACTCTCATTATAGAGCCTCCTTGCTGCGACCGATTCGTCGGTAATAAAAGCCGGTATCATATTCCTTTTGGTATTTCTCTTGAAAAGAATCTTGAAGTTTGCTGTTCGAATAAGCTTCTATGCTATCAAAATATTCTTGATCTGACATGAAAATTCTTTTCACAAAAAAGTCAGTCATATATGGTGAAATCACTCCAAGTTCCTGAAAGGAAAGAAGCTTTTTAGATCTAAATATGGTTGTCCCAAAAGCATCTTCAATGACGGGGTAAAATTCATTCAATCGAAGTTCTTCTTGTAAAAAATAACTTTGAGCGTTTTTGACGCCTAATAAATTTAACCCTTTAAACTGACTGTAGTTTGAAATCAATGGTCTTCTCGAGTAAAACATTTCTAGATAACCGTGCCCACAAATCGAAAACTCGATGTCTTGAGTACAGTCAGCGATCTCAATGATTTCTTCCAATGTCACTTCTTTCGAAACCGTTAACCCTTTTATTTTTTGTTTTCTTGCAAACCAGGCATCATAACAATTAGTGTTCGAAGTACCAGGCTGAAAAATCAGAAGATTTTCCATTTGATGCTTTTTAAGGAGGGAATATAGGGTAAAATCAAATCCTACAATTCCGTCCAGGTTTGCTGATTTTACTTCATTTAAGAATTTGTCAAGTTTCGAAAGCATATCTTCATGAATCATGACATTAATCATCAAATAAACTAACTTTCCCATTTTATGGGATTGTTTTGAAATTTCTTTGATTTCAGGAAGTGAAAATGAAGATATCTGATTTCTGGTGAACTCCAGTGTATGTAGCAAAAAAACATCTGCGCCAAGCGTTGCGAGATGTGACATCTCTTGGATGTTTTTCAATGTAGCTACAATGTTCAAATTGAGGTTCCTCACTTTTTGTATGAGATTGCCATGCCGTCTCCAATTTCATATATAAAGGAATCGTAGTCGTTTTTTTCAAGCAACCATTGATTGAATTTGTTGATTTTTCCGACTAATTGTTTTCGGTTCCGACTTATAATGCTTTTTGGATTTTCAACAAATCCATGAAATAAAAGATTATCTGTAATCACAATTCCACCTTTGGAAAGCAGCGACTCAAATTTTTCAAAGAAACGAATATATTGCGCCTTGGCAGCATCAATGAAAATGACGTCAAACTGACCAAGAGATTCAATAGCAATCTCAAGAGCATCTGCCTCAATAAATGTAATCTTGTTATTTGCTAAGTCTGTGGAAATCAGGCCTTTTGCTCGCTTCAAAATTTCAGGGTTTCTTTCGATTGTCACAACCGAAGCGGAAGTAAATTTCGAAATCGAATAGGCAGTGTATCCAATTGCAGTTCCTATTTCCAATACACGGCAATATTTGCCAATTTGAATCAAATGCAAAATCAGGCGAATCCCTTCTTCCGAAATAATCGGAATCTGTTCTTTCGTCGCCACAGTTTTCATTTCATCTAAAATCGGATCCACTAAGGTCCGATTTGTTCGATTCAAGTAGTCGTTAGCCAAGGTTCCACCATCCAAAAAAAGATGAGAAGAGGTAGATCTACTCTTCCTCTTCTTTTTCTTCTTCGTCTTCTAGAAAACTTTCCAGTACTTCTTCAATCAATTCCCACTCGGCATCAGTTTCCACTTGTCCGAGGTTTCCTTCGTTGTCATCTTCAGGATTGTAGCTAGCGGCATAATATTCGCCAGTTTCGTCATCCTTCACTTGGTATACGACATATGATTTCGCAAATTCTTCTGATTCAAATGTCATGATGATATTGCATTCAATTTCATTGCCTTGTTCATCAGTCACGATTAAAGTTTCAAATTCTGTGTCCATAGTTCCTACCTTCTGCTATCCAAATAGCTTTGTAAAATGACCGTTGCGGCCAATTTGTCTACTTTTTCTTTTCTTTTTCTCGAATTCATGTTCGCACTCATCATGACTTGATGAACTAATCTGGATGTTAATCGTTCATCCCACAGTACAATCTTAGCCGAAGTCATCTTTTCAAGATTGGCTTTGAAGTCCTCTGAGACTTTCGCTTGAAATCCAGTCGAGCCATCCATATTTCTTGGATGGCCAAGCACGACTAATTCTACCTTATTATTATCAATAAAATCTTTGATGTAGTCAAGGGGTAACTGATAATTTCCTTCTTCAAATCGAAAAGTTTCAATTCCGCTTGCTAAAATCATCGAAGGATCCGACATGGCGATGCCACAAGTTTTAGATCCGAGGTCTAGTCCCAAGGCTCTCATAATAGAGAATCCCTCACTTCTTTAAGCGCAAAATCAACACTTGAAACGTCTTTTCCACCTGCTTGAGCGAAGTCGGGACGACCGCCTCCGTTTCCTCCGCATAGAATAGCTGCTTTCTTTACTAGATTGCCAGCATGAACGTTTTCTTTATTTGTTTTAGCAATGAAAACGACCTTGTCTCCCAAAATAGATCCCAGAAGAACTGTTCCTTTTTGGAGTTTGACAAGCAAGTTGTCAACCAATTGTTTCAAGACGGAGATGTCGATACCTTGAACCTTACCAATCAATGTGTCTTTTTGAATCATCGAAAGGTACGGTGTCAAATCATTTAAGGCAACAATTTCTTTTTGTCTTGCAAATTCTTTTTCTATGTCTTTGACTCGGACTTGAACTTCAGACAAGAGGTGTCTTTTGTTCAGTACATCTTGGTAACTTCCAATTACATCTTGATGAAGTGTTTTGTCAAAGGACAAGATTATGTTTTCTTTCTTTGCTTCTTCAAGAATGAAGTCGGCTTTTTTTAGCAGGTTTTCGATGTCTTGATTGATTCCTTTTAAAGAATCATCAATCTTATCAACATTGATATTGGTTAATCCTTCAATTCGATAGATTCCCGACCCAATCGATGAAATGCTTCTTACTGCAAACCGATCGATGTCTCTAATGTTCGATACATGCGTTCCACCGCATAAGTCTAGCGTATGTTTTAAATCGACGACTCTGACATATTCGTCATATTTTTCACCAAATTCAGCGATTGCACCTTTTTTGACAGCTTCATCTACTGTTAGTATATGGGTCACAGTTTCATGAGACTCTTGAATCATATCGTTGACTTTTCTTTCCAGTTCCAAGATTTGTTCATCACTGATACTTTCATAATGATTAAAGTCAAATCGTAATGATTCTGAAGTCACTTGAGACCCTTGTTGGGAAACATGCGGTCCAAGCAACTCTCTAAGTGATTTGAACAATAAATGGGTTGCTGAATGGTTATATGTAGTCAGTTTACGTTTTGATTCGTCTACTTTTGCATGAACTCTAGCATTTTCGCTAGGGACCCCTTCGACAATCTCATAAGAATGAAGAAATTGTCCGTTTGGCAACTTGGAGACTTCATTCACTTTTAAGGAAAAAGTATCGTTGAAAATTGTGCCTGTATCCGAGACTTGTCCTCCCGAGGTCGCATAGAAAGGTGTTTTGTCCAAGACGAGCCCTTCTTCGAATATCTTGATGATTTTTGAATCAGAGCATAAATGAGTGTATCCAATAAATTCACTCTTTCCTTGGAATTCAAGGAAATCTTCATTCTGAGATTTCATCGATTGAATTTCTTTTCTTGCATTTCGAGCTCGATCTTTTTGAAGACCCATTTCTTCTTCGAAGGAATGCAAATCAACTTTATAGCCTTTTTCCTTTGCATATTCCATCGTTAACTCAATCGGGAAACCAAATGTATCATATAGAAGAAAAGCATCACTACCACTAATTAAATGATTTTCTGAAAGACTGACAATCTGATCAAATCGTTTTTCTCCGTTTTCAAGTGTTTCTAAAAACTTCGATTCTTCTGCGGAAATAATTTTTTTGATGATCTCGGATTTAGCCCGAACGTCTGGATAATATCCATGAACCATTTCTGCGACGACATCGACTAGTTCTCCCATGAATGGTCTGTCAATCCCGAGTTTCTTTCCATATTTTACAGCTCTTCGTAGAAGCCGTCTCAACACATATCCTCTGCCTTCATTAGAAAGCATCGCTCCATCACTTACAGCAAACGAGACGGTTCGGATATGATCACTGATGACTTTGAATGCCATTTGACCTTGATAGGAGACGTGAGAGATTTCTTCGATTTTTTGAATGATTGGCATGAATAAATCTGTTTCAAAATTCGTTTTCGTTCCTTGAATGACACTTGCGAGTCTTTCAAGTCCACAGCCTGTATCAATGTTTTTGCTTGGGAGTTCAGGGTAATCAACCCTCTCAAGTCCTGGTTTTGCGTTATATTGAGAAAAAACAATATTCCAAATCTCTACATATCGGTCATTCTCTATGTCATCACGAATGGCGTCAGATGTAAAATCACCATATTTATCGCCTCTGTCAAAGAAAATTTCTGTGCATGGGCCACATGGACCTTCGCCAATCTCCCAAAAATTATGGTCTTCGGTCGGGATGACATGAGAGGGGTCAACACCATTTTGAATCCACAGTTCTTTTGTTTCCTCGTCTGTTGGATAGATTGTCATATATAGTTTATCTTTATCGAATCCAAACCATTTTGGACTCGTCAGCAGTTCAAATCCCCAATTTACTGCGTCTTTGCGGAAGTAATCGCCGATTGAAAAGTTTCCAAGCATTTCAAAAAAAGTGTGATGTCTTGCGGTCACGCCTACATTTTCAATATCGTTCGTGCGGATGCACTTTTGAGCATTGACAATTCTTGGATTCTTTGGAACCACGCTTCCGTCGAAATACTTCTTCAAAGCTGCAACTCCAGCATTCATCCAAAGTAAAGTCGGATCGTCGTTTGGAACCAAAGACGCTCCTTTTTCAACACTATGACCTTTTTCTTTGAAAAAATCCAGCCACATTTGTCTAATTTCGTTTCCTGATAGTTTTTTCATAATGCATCCTCCAAAAAAAAAGAGAATCATCCTACATAAAAGGACGATTCATCGCGGTACCACCTTTGTTCTAGTTAAACTAGCACTCGACATCCATAACGCAGATTTGCGGGCGATTTTACTGCCTCTAAAAAGGAGCTTCGAATCCATCTCTAAGGTTTGGTTCCACCAACCCCAAACTCTCTATGCAGAAAAGATAGTCTACTATTCTTTTATCATTGATTTGAGACAATTATACATCAATTTCATTAAATTTGCAAATGAATTATATTTACTACATAAAATCTTCTATTCTCAAGTTTTTTACTGGATTTTTGTCAATCGAATCGACGATAAAACCCTTTAGTCTCGTCTTCCTTGGAGTTTCAATGGAGGAGACCCCTCTTCTGAGGGCATAGTAGTCTCCCACCATGATTAATTGTTCTTTTGCTCGTGTAACTGCAGTATAAAGCAACTTTCTTTTTAACATGATGGCATAACTTTGGGTCAAAGGTAAAACAACGATTCTAAATTCGCTTCCTTGTGATTTATGAATACTGATGCAATAAGCGAGCGTCAACTTATCAAAATCCTTGACGTTGAATTTGACGGTGTTTCCTCCAAAATCAACAAGCATTTCTTTATTTTCAATGATTCCGGTCACAACACCTATATCTCCATTCATAATTCCATCTTCAGGTTGATTGGCTAGTTGAAGAACTTTATCGTTAAAATAAAATGTCTTTCCATTATAGGAAATCTTGTGCGCTTGGTTATGGTAATTAAACCGTTCTTGAATTGATTCGTTGATTTTATCAATTCCGTTTGGGCCTTTATAAATCGGTGCTAATACCTGAATATCATCAAGCAAACTATAACCCTCTTGAATGGCTTCGTTGATGACGGAACAGATTTGTTCTACAATGAGTCCTTCTCCCGATCGGATAAATTTTCTATCATCGGTTCTCACACTCAAATTTTCACTCACATGTTGATTCAAAATGTCGTATGCAAGAGAAATAATACTAGAGTCGCTTGCTTGTCTGTGTATCTTGGATAGTTTGACAACGCTAAACATGTCAGACTCAATTAAGTCTGACAATACTTGTCCGGGTCCAACTGAAGGTAATTGATTGTCGTCACCGACAATCACAAGTTTTGTATTCAAGCGAATCGATTCAAACAGATGATTTGCGAGTACAACATCAAGCATAGATGCTTCATCAATGATAATTAAATCTGCTAATAACGGATGATGAACATCAGCACTGAAGTGGCCTTCATAATCATATCCAAGCATTCTATGTATTGTTGTCGCTTCAAGGGAGGTCGCCTCTTTTAGACGTTTTGCAGCTTTCCCTGTTGGAGCAGATAGAAGGATTGAAGTTTTAGGTCCTCTTAAAAGTTTATATATTTGGACGATTCCATTGATGATGGTTGTCTTTCCAGTACCAGGACCTCCCGTAATAATCAAGAAGTCATCAAGTAGTGCTTTTTTGATTGCCTTAATTTGCTCTTCGGTGTATTCAATTAGATGGTCTTTTTGAAAGTCATCAATGGATTGAAGTACAAGTTCTTCATCAAATGCGGGTGAGGAAGACTTGGTGTACCTTACAAGAGAATTCGCAATTCCCTTTTCTGCAAGGTATAAATACCATAGGCTTAAAGAATCGTGCTCGGAAATGATTTTCCCTTGCATAATCAGTTCTGACAATATATCCTCAATTTCTACTTTTCTAACTTCGAATTCATCATCGGTATTCAGATACCTTTCGGTATACTCAAGCAAATCGGATAAGGATAAAAGCGTGTCTCCAAATTTATTCATATATTCATTCAACAAATAAATTATCACTGCTTTAATCCTCAAAGGATGATTATAAGAAAGCCCAATTTTCAATGCAATTTCATCAGCTCTTTTAAAGCCAATTCCTTCGATTTCATCCATTAAAATATAGGGATTTTCTTTAATGACGTCGATGGACTCATATCCATATCTTTGATAGATTTTCATGGCCATCTTTGGAGATATTTGAAATCCATATAGCCAAACTAAAGAAGTTTCAAGTTTTCGATTTGTTTGAAGTGTAGAAATCAGAGTTTCTTTCTTCGAACTGGACATCCGAGGAACAATATCGAGAATGTCATAGTTATTGAGAATTTGATCGATACAGTCAACACCGAAATGGTTTACAATCCATTCTGCAGTTTTTGGCCCGATTCCTTTGAAAATATCACTGGAAAGGTAGTCAATCAGTCCTTCTTTGGAGTTGTCCATGATTCGTTCAAAACGGGATGCATCATATTGAAGACCATATTTGGGGTGATTTTTCAATTCACCGAAAA
>Ga0265593_1000148_pt1 | contig 48161 bp, 39 predicted proteins | sample saktaG_8_FD_190136 | JGI IMG/M metagenome (GOLD analysis project Ga0265593, IMG submission 190136) | Saline water microbial communities from Sakinaw Lake, British Columbia, Canada - sak_2011_5_24_36m | ecosystem: Environmental > Aquatic > Non-marine Saline and Alkaline > Saline ... | reverse complement strand
TAAAAGAAGGAAGGGATCTAAACATAAACACAAATGTTCCACGTGGAACATTTTTGAAAAAGATATAAAATCTTTTTTAAAATAAGCATTGACTATAATGTTCCACGTGGAACAATTGAGATAATTTTCAATCAGAAAAAACTTTATTATAAAAGATATAATTTATTTGACAATAATTACTTTTTATTTCATAATATATAGCTACCACTTAATTTTTCTGCCCTAATTTTGAAAAACTACTAAGGCAACCTAACACAAATGAACGGGGGAGTTTTATGTTAAAAAATTAATTTTCACAAATTCAATTTTTTAGATTATAATAAAGGGGTATCAAAAACCCAGGACAAGCCCTGTACCCTTTGGGCTCACGAGGACTGTCTCGTCCGAGGCTCGCCAAAGTAAACAAACCTCAAGGCTTTAAACCTCTCGACGTCATCACTCCCTGTCTGCCGACAGGCAGGGCTCGGAAATACTTGTCTACTGACAACCATTTCGCTTGCTTCGTTTGACATTAAACTTAGCTGGATTGAAATTTATTTGTTTAAAAATAAAAATATAAAAAATAAAAGCTACTACTTTTTTTGAAAATGTAGTATAATATCAACATATGAAAATAAAACACATAAAATACACTCTTCTCTTATCCTTAATAGTTTTTTTTGCGACTTTAAATTATTTTTCCTTAGCAGCTCCTGGAAATCCTGCTGGAACATCAACATCCATTGATTCTGATAATGATGGACTCGGCGACAACGAAGAAGTTTTATATAACACCGATCCAAAAAATCCGGATACAGATGGTGATGGATATTCCGATGGCGTTGAGGTTAAAAGTGGTTACAACCCCATAAAGCCAGCGCCGGGAGATAGGATAACGACTGAGGAAGCTACCTCAAGCAATCAAGCACTTGGATCAGAAAAAGCCTCTCTGACAGATACCTTCATAAGCGATTTTCAAAAATTTGTCGCATCCAAAGAAGGGCAGACAATTTCGGCAGAAGACGTTAAAAAATTCACTGACGCAGAATTTGCAGATAAAGTCACACCAACAGACATCAACACTCTTCCGATAATAGAAAAAAATCAAATAAAAATAAAATCTCAGAATTATTCTTCTTTGTCAGAAAGTGAAAGAAAAAAGAAACTTCAAGAAGATGCCGTGGAATATCTAAACCAAATAATTTATCTCTTTACGAGCAATGTACCGGTTCCAATAACAAACACTGATGATTTTGATGTTTTTCAAAAAGATTTTATGGATCGTCTTTCAGATTTATCAAACATTGAAAATGTGGCCTACTTTTCAGATATGGGAAATCGACTAGAAATTTTTTCTCAACAACTCGAAACATTGGAAGTTCCTGAAACAATGGCCGATATGCACATTAAATTTTTGAGAATAATAAAGGGCTCTTTACTGTTAAAAAATCCTTCGGCTTCAAACTCAATTGATGACCCGATGGGAAAAATAATTGTCCTAACCAAGGCTAATGACTTGATAAAATTGTTTTCTGATTTAATTGCTAATGATTTTTCAGAATATTTCAAACAATTTAATACAAACTAGTTATATTTCATAAGTGCCTAAGAAATAAAAATAAATATGAAGAAAAAAATCATTTCTATATTATTTTCCTTTTTACTACTTTTCAGTTTTTCCTTTTTTCCCGTAAAAGCCTCAATGTTGGTTCTCGACACCACTAATCTCATCCAGACAACCAGCACAGCCGGCTCAACCCTTGGAAGTTTTACCCTTGCGCTTTCAACTAAGCTAGCCAACGCTGTCGGCGCTCAAGCCTTATTGATCAATAAAATGTTGGCACTCTATGCAGTTCAACAATCAACCGCGCTTTTGGTTGGTGGAGATTCTGGCACAGGTGCGCTCATTCGAGACTTTGAAAATTATCTCTTTACTGCTCCGCAACAAAGAGCTCTAGCCCAAATGAATTCATTTTTTAGCTCTGTTTCCAGTGGGCGCATTTCTTCACTCAATTATGAGGGTATCGACGGCAGATCTAATTATGATGCTTACCTAGCAAGACAAGCACGAGAGTCAATCAATGGACACTTTTTCAAAACTGATATTCAATCTAAAATAGCAGATCCGAAAAATAATCTTTTTTCCAGTGGAAATATGAGTGGTATTATGTTATATATGCAACCAGCAAATAATCCGATTTCATATACTCTGGCTGCAACTCAAAAATACAACAGTGAATTTTCTAAAGCACAGGAAATTGCAAAGAATGAAAACGTAAATGGCTTTGTCCCAACAAAAGTAAACGGAAGAATAACCAATCCTGCTTCAATCGCCCAAAATGCGCTTTTGGAAATAGACCAACTTGGAACTAAGATTATAATGAGCGCCCAAGGAAGCACACCAGAAGATAAAGCTGCTGCCATCACTCAAGTTTGGGAAGGTGCTGGAATAAGTGCCGCTGCCAGACTTGCCAACTATGGAATTGTTGATCCACTCAAAAAATCAATTGACAATGCCTTGGATAGTTTTCCTTTTAGTTTATCCTACGGAACTGCTAATGGAGACTGGGCAATCTTAAATAAAAATGGAGCTATAAATTTAACTACTGGAAAAGCAGCTATAAACATTCCAACCACCAAGTAACCACAAAAAAATTCTTGAAGCAAAAAACATCCCATCAAGGATGTTTTTCTTTTTGTGGGTTTATGCAGACTCGAACTGCAGACCTCTACAATGTCAATGTAGCGCTCTAACCAACTGAGCTATAAACCCTTTAAACTTTAAGCAACTTCAGGATTAGGAATTTCATCCTCAACTAACTCCATTTGCTTCTCAACATTTTCCTCAATTTTTTGCATAGCTATTTCAGAAAAAAAGATTTGCCAAGCAGTTTGAGCATAGACGATGAAAAAAGCAGACAGAATAATTAAGCTACATAATAAAACTACGGAAAATAAAAACAGCAAAACCATCATAAACATCTTAGCTAAAATAAAATAACTAATCAAGACAAAAGGTGAAAAAACCAACATAACTAACACAATCATCGCCATAAGACTTCCAAGAAAACAAACTCCCAGGCCAAGCATTGCAAGAAACATCCATAGACTTTCTTTAATATGTTTCAAAAAAATACCATATGAGAATTCCAAGGCTACCATCAATTTTGAATCATTAAGCACTAAAAACACAGATCCGAATTTTTTCAGCAAAAATGCTAAAATAAATAACGGCACAAAAATAAAAATGGCTAGTATTGAAATTAAAATTCCAAACAAAAAAGCTTTCAGGGAGAACAGGTAAACGATAGGTAAAAGTAAAACAAAACCAATGGCTAAAATATTAAAGTCTATCAGAAACTCAAGCCCCAGAAGTCTCCAGAAATATTTAGACATTCCAGTTAAAGTTTTCCATATTTTTTTCTGTTTATACAAAACAGGATTATTTATGGAAGCAATAAGACCTGCCAAGCTGAGAATTTTCAAAACAGCCAAGCAAACCACCAAAACTAAAAGCAAAACGACAGCTAAAAGATAAGCATTGTCATCGCTAAGGCCCTGGAAATGGATAGCGCTTTCTGAAAAATACTTTTTTTTCAAATCAATACTGCCAGTTATCAAGCTTAGGAAAATAAAGAATCCAAAAAACCACAGGAATTTGTTTTTCCAGCTTAGAAAGAAAGCTTTTTTCAATATTTCTAGATATTGAATTTTTTTCATATTTTTTCAGGAAACAACTTACTAGGATATCTCAAACTTATTATTCTGCGTTTTTCTCAATCACTTTCAGCCCAACTATTTTGTCAAACTCTTCTTTTTCGAGTGTTTCATTCTCAAGAAGATAAGCCACTATTTCTTCTATAACATTCTTTTTTTCAGTTAAAATCCTTTCAGCTGTCTTGGCAGCTTCTTCGATAAATAGAGAAACCTGATTATCGATAGCTTGGGCAGTGTTTTCTGAATAATCTTTTTCTTCGTTGATTTCACGTCCAAGAAAAACGAGTTCTTCTTTTTTACCAAAAGTTCGAGGCCCAAGTGGACTCATTCCATAACGAGTCACCATTGCGCGAGCCATATGAGTTGCTCTTTCGAGATCATTGGAAGGCCCTGTAGTTACATCGCCACAATAAAGTTTTTCACTGACATGTCCACCAAGCAAGGTTGCAAGTTCATCAATGAAATACGCTTTTGAATGAAGGTGTCTGTCTTCAGTTGGAGCCGAGAGGGTATAGCCACCAGCTTGTCCCCGAGCAATGATGGAAACTTTCTGGACAGGATCAGCGTTTGGAAGCAAAGCTGCAATAAGCGCATGACCTGCTTCATGATAAGCCACAATTTTTTTCTCTTTTTGATTCACAACGCGACTCTTTCTCTCTGGCCCAAGAATAACTTTTTCAATTGATTCTTTGAGTTCCGGACCAGCAATTTCTTTTTTTTCACGCCTGACAGAAAGAATTGCTGCCTCATTGACCAAGTTTGCCAAATCTGCGCCTGAAAAACCAGATGTTCGTTCGGCCAATTGATGCACATCAATTCCTTCCGCCATCGGCTTATTTTTCATATGAATTTTCAAAATTTCTTCTCTTTCTTTAATATCTGGCAAATCCATCACAACTCTTCGATCAAAACGTCCTGGTCGAAGTAGGGCAGGGTCCAAAACATCTGGTCTATTGGTTGCAGCTATCACAATAACACTAGTTTCGCTTTCAAAACCATCCATTTCAACCAAAATTTGGTTCAAAGTTTGCTCTCTTTCATCATGTCCGCCCCCAAGCCCGGCTCCACGATGTCTTCCGACTGCATCAATTTCATCAATGAAAACAATTGCCGGGGCACTTTTTTTGGCTTGTTTAAACAAATCCCTCACGCGACTTGCTCCAACACCAACAAACATTTCCACAAACTCACTTCCAGAAATATTGAAGAATGGCACACCAGCTTCACCAGCAACCGCTTTTGCCATTAAGGTCTTTCCTGTTCCAGGAGACCCTAAAAGTAAAACTCCTCTTGGAATTTTGGCTCCAACAGCGATAAACTTTTTAGGATGTTTTAAAAATTCCACAATTTCTCCCAACTCTTCTTTAGCCTCTTTAGCTCCAGCTACGTCAGCAAAAGTAGTTCGCTTCTTTTTGTCTTTCGGGTCTGTCATTCTAGCTTTACTAAGACCAAAAGAAAGAGCCTGCGAGTTTCCTCGTTGAGCTTGCCTTAACATAAACCAAATAAAGGCTCCAACTAAAGCAAAAGGAAGTAAAAAAGGAAGAAGGATTCCTTGTACAAATGAGCCCCAACCTGAAGGTTGTTTGATTTCAATTTTGACGCCTTTTGTTTTTTCCTTGTCAACGCCATAATTGCTCAAAGATTCAGTCAATGAACTTTGCGACTCCTTGACTGATTTTTCCTTGGTTCCGTCAATAAGGTTGATGTTTAGATCATTTTCTTCAACCGCAATGTCCTTAACCTTCCCATCGTTAATTTGATTTGCCAATTCACTAAGTGATATTTCAACAGGCTTTTGAACCGGGGAGCTATAAAGCACCATCAGACCAGAAATTAACAAAAAAGCGAAAACAACGATAGAGATGTTTTTTAATAGTTTTTCCATAATATGTATATAATAATAATTTATTTAAAAAATCAGCCCAATATTTCAATCCTAGCACCCTTTTTTGATATTTTCAAGCCTCCAATAACTGCATTTTTTGTTTTGCTTTTTTTGCTTTTAATGATTTTTCTAATCTCTTCAATGTGTCCATACTCAATATCCTTAACCTGACCATTGATTGTCATAATTATTTGACGCAAAGACTGTCTTTGCAAAGATTCATGAAGCGTTAGGAAATCATTATCCAAAAAAATAGCCTTGTTTTTTTTGCAAACTGAACTGGCAAAATTTTTAGCGCTTTTTTCAATAAAATCATAGTCATCCGCGATTGAAAAGGAAAATTCAGCCAAAGTTTCAATTATTGAAGCGTTATAATCTTTCTGAAGATTAGGCAGTAATTCGCGTCTAATTTTATTCCGCAAAATATCGCTTTGCTCATTAGACTTATCCATACGATAGACAAGTTTTTTTTCTTTCAAAAAGGCAACAATTTCTGCTCGACTAGTTTGAAGAAGTGGTCTGATAATTTTTCCAGCCTTTGGACGCATTGCGCTCAGACCATTTAAACCCGCACCACGAATAATTCGCATAAGCACTGTTTCTGCTTGATCGTTTTGGTTATGAGCCACAGCCACCAAATCAAATCCGGTTTTGATTCTTAATCTTTCAAAGTATTCGTATCGAATGTTTCGCAAAATATTTTCAATATTTCCTTTATATAAAGTTTTTTTTGGCCTTAGGATGTTTAATTTAAGTTTGTACTTCTTTGCAAGCTCTTTTACTAATTTCTCATCATTCAAAGAATCCTGACCGCGCAATCCATAGTTGATATGAGCAATTTGAAGCTGAAAATCATATTTCTCTGCAAGAAAACAAAGCACATCTAAAAGACAGGCGCTATCTGGACCACCCGAAACCCCCACAATAATCCTTGAACCTTTTTCCCAGAGTTCGTATTGCGAAGAAAAATTTTGAACTTTCCTAATAAATTGCAAAACCGATTCGAATTTACGAACTGCATTCGAATCTACGAATGAAATAAGTAAATTTTATTATTTTTTTAAGGTCTCGGTTTTATTTATAATTATCTCAGCCACTTTTTCTATAGCCTCATCCAGTTTTCCTTCTTCATTAATAACCTCGCAATCATAAATGTCTGTATTTTTAAGCCATTCTTTAGTGTATGCCATTCTTTCTTTGATATATTCCTCTGAAACATTATCTCTTCGACGAATACGATTTTCCAATATTTCCAAAGAGGGAGCATTCACAAATATGGACAGAATTTCAGGATATTTTTTCTTCACCGTAATTACACCTTTATATTCTATTTTCCATATCCCGATCAGTCCCGCATTTTCAAACCTTTTCAATTCGTCCTTAGAAACTCCATACATATTTCCATTATAATGTTGGGCATATTCAGCGAATTTACCTTTATCTAAAAGACTCTGAAATTCTTCTTTTGAAATAAAATAGTACGGATTTCCTTGAAATTCTCCTGATCGCATTTTTCTGGTTGTTGTTGTTATTATGCGCTCAAAATTAAAATATTTTTTCAATCCCTCAATTATAGAATCCTCTCCCGCCCCAGACGGTCCTGAAATAATAAAAATGCTTGACATTTTCATAGCTTTTTTCATATTAAATTATTTATCTAAGTATACGCATATTTTAGCATAAAGCAAGTCAAAAGACACAAAAAAACCGCCAAAATTAAGCGGTTTTTTTGTAAAATACAGAAGTGGAGGTTTCCTATTTCTCCTCTTTAACCAACATTAGGCCCATTCTGTGATCTTTCGGCTCGATAGAAAGGATTTTCCAAGAATATGTCTGTCCTCCATGGAGAATTTCATCCATTTTCTTGCCCGGATACACTTCCTGAAATTCGCTAACGTGAGCCAAACCATGAATGTCTTTGTCAAGATAAACGAAAGCTCCAAAAGGATTAATTTTGTCAATTTTTCCTTCAACTATATCACCAACTTTATATTTTTCAGCTATTTCACTCCAAGGATCCTTTGCTAGAGCCTTCATTGAAAGCGAAATTCTAGTTTCGTCAATTCCAATGATTCTTGCTTTAACGATATCGCCGGTTTTAACAATAGTTCTTGGATCATCAATAAGTTGCCAAGCAAGCTCCGAAATATGAACCAAACCTTCTAGCTTATCACTATCCCTGGTTGATCCTTGTCGGGAAGCTGGCAAAAATTTGACAAAAGCGCCAAAGTCAACGACACCGCTGATTTCTCCTTCGATAATATCTCCAGCTTGAAGTTGAGAGATAACTTCTTTTTCTTTCTCACTTGAGGCCGCGCGTTCACTGACAATCAATTTTTCACTTTCTCTGTCAGCGTCCAAAATTCTAACTTGCATTTCTTTTCCAACCAATTTTTTGAGTAACTCCAAGATTTTGTTTTTGTCGCCATCTTCAACGCGAGGATAATGCTCACTTGAAAGTTGAGAAACTGGGATAAAGCCCATAATTCCATTAACTTCAACCATTAAACCTCCCTTATTCGCATCTAAGACTTTAGTTGAAACAACTCCCATATTATCTCGCTTGATTTCAAGATCATCCCAAGCTCTTTCATAGGAAGCTTCGCGAATAGACAATTCAATATAACCATCCTCATTTTCGATATCTACCAAAGTGGCGCTAACCGTGTCACCTTGCTTAACTTTTCCGATTGCTAGACCATCTTTGATTTCCTTTCCAAGCACAATTCCAGTTCCAAAACAACCCAAATCGAGCAAAAGAGAGTTCGAGGTTATATCGATTACTTTTCCTTCTAAAACATCTCCAACCTGGGGTATTTTAACAGGGTTTTCTTCCAATAAAACTCCCATCGGCGAGAGACTCTCCTCTGTTTCTGCTTCTTCAAGCGTTTTTTTTGCTTTAGTAGCTTTTGGATTTGAAAGCTTTTCTTGCAATTTATCTACTTCTTCTGCAAGCTTATCCAAGATATCCTTCTTTTTAATAGCCATATTTTTTACTTATTTTCAACAAGTAGCGCGCTTGTTTTGGTTAATTGTTAATTTAGCGCTAATAACGCAAAAATTCCCTTAGCAAAAGGAAATTATCAAGAAAGCAAATGTGAAATTAAAGCATTTCACTATTAAATTTTCTTAAATAATTAATTGCTTTAATATTGTATAGGGTATTTTCATTTTTGGCAAGAGGCAGGTAAATGTTATTCTAATTCTTCCTTTAGTTAAAAGACTTTCTCTTAGAAAATATCTCGACAGGAGAATTTGAGTATGTTATTATTATTTTGTATCTAAAATACAAAAAATTAATAATTCATTTGAATTGTGCTATTTCTCTGAAAGAGAAGCAACATTTGTTAATTATAAGATATGCTTATTCAATATTACGGACAATCTTGTTTTAAAATAACTAGTAAGCCTGCGGGACGAGCGACGGATGATATCACTGTTTTTTTTGATCCCTTTGGAAAAGAATTGGGAATCAGACCCCCTCAAGGACAAGCCGACGTTGTTTTTGTTTCCCATAATCATTTCGATCATAATAATATAGAAGCGCTTAAGGGTGATCCTATTGTGATAGACTCTCCAGGAGAATATGCTGTAAAGGGAATCAATGTTATTGGGGTCGATTCTTTTCATGATATGGAGGAGGGCGCTAAAAAAGGCCATTCAACTATTTTTATTCTTGAAGCCGAGGAGCTTAAACTTTGCCATCTTGGCGATCTTGGAAGCGAATTAAATGGAAAACAATTGGAAGAAATCGACGGAGTCGATATACTCTTTATTCCTGTAGGAGGAAACTATACCATCAATGGGAAAAAGGCTGCGGAATTAATTAAAAAAATAGAACCAGCTATTGTGATTCCAATGCACTATAAAGTCGAGGGTTCAACTGCCGAAATTGAAGATTTGCAAAAATTCTGTTCTGAGATGGGAAATTGCCCGAAAGAAAAAACTGCCAAACTAAACATTAAAAAGAAAGATTTGGAAGGTAAGAGTATGGAAGTTGTAATTATGGATCATACTGCCTAATTTTCAACAACTATGAAGCTGACTGAAAAAATTGAAGCAATTAGAAAACAACCGGACTATATTCGACTTCGATGGGTTTGGGGTGGTGTTGCTTTTTCTATGCTAATTATCTTGGCAATTTGGATTTTTTCAATTACAACCATGTTTAAAAACAGTGCACCAAATACTTTTGTGGATGAAACAAGCACCGCGATTTCAGATATTCAAGACAAGACAAAGGACTCAATTCAACAATTAAATTCTGTGAACAATTTTAGTGAAGGAGTGTCATCTTCTCAACCAAAAGAAAAGTCCAATACTCAAACTCAATCAAGTGAATATGTTGATCTAGAAAGTTCGAGCCAATAAGGAAAAAATCATATTGAAATTACTAAAAAGAAAATTTAAATTAAATTCATTTTTTAGTGTTTTGAATATTTAAACATTTTTTATCATTTAAGATGCCAAAAGACTCTTTTTCTTTTTGGCTTTCTTTTGCCGAATATGAAATCATCCCAAAAAATTGTCGTTCCCGTTACTGAAAATATTCAGCCGCGCGCATTGGTCCAAGAAGTTCAGCAATCCTATCTTGACTATGCAATGAGTGTTATCATCTCCCGCGCTCTGCCGGATGTGAGAGATGGACTAAAGCCAGTTCATCGCAGAATCCTTTATTCGATGTGGGAATCAGGACTGCGACCTTCGGCCAAATTCCGCAAATCTGCCACCGTGGTCGGAGAAGTACTTGGAAAATATCATCCTCATGGCGATACGGCTGTTTATGATTCAATGGTCCGCCTGGCCCAAGATTTTTCCCTTCGCTATCCGCTTGTCTGGGGACAAGGAAACTTCGGTTCGATGGATGGCGATAGCGCAGCTGCTTATCGTTATACCGAAGCAAAACTTAAGCCCATTGCTGAAGAGATGCTTTTCGATATTGAAAAAGATACGGTTGATTTTATTCCAAACTTTGATGGAGTTCACAAAGAACCGGTTGTTTTGCCTGCCAAACTTCCGCAACTTTTGCTTAATGGAACAATGGGAATTGCAGTCGGAATGGCTACTAATATTCCTCCTCATAACCTTAATGAACTTGCCGATGCAATTAATCACCTGATTGACAATCCAGAAGCCTCAATTGATGAATTAATGCAATTTGTCAAAGGTCCCGATTTTCCAACTGGAGGAATTATGTATAATACTCCCGGGATCAAAGAGGCTTATTCAACGGGTCGAGGAAAAATTGTGACTCGCGCTAAAGCTGAAATTATTGAAACCAAAGCTGGAGCTTTTCACATCATTATCACGGAAATTACCTACGCTACCAACAAAGCTTCTCTGATAATGAAAATTGCTGACCTAGTAAAAGAAGGCAAAATTTTAGGTATTCGAGATTTGCGTGATGAGTCTGACAAAGATGGCGTGCGTATTGTGATTGAACTTAAAAAAGATGCCTACGCTCAAAAAGTTTTAAACAAACTTTACAACGCAACTGACCTTCAGAAAAATTTCAATGTCAATATGTTGGCGTTAGTTGGAGGAATTGACCCGCAAATTTTGAGTCTAAAATCAATTCTCGAACAATACATTGAACACCGCAATATTGTCGTTACTCGCAGAACCCAATTTGAACTTAATAAAGCCAAAGACCGGGCTCACATCTTAGAAGGTTTGAAAACCGCCCTGGATCACATTGATGCGGTTATTGAAACTATCCGAAAATCTCCAACCAAAGAAGAAGCACATAAAAACTTGATGAAAAAATTCAAGCTTTCAGAAAAACAAGCTAGCGCAATCTTGGAAATGCGCTTGCAGACCTTGGCTGGGATGGAACGCAAGAAAATTGAAGAAGAATTAGCTGAAAAACTGGCTGTTATCGCTCAATTGACAGACTTGCTTTCAAGCAAAGTCAAGATTTTGGCAGTCGTGAAAGATGAACTTATCGCTCTTAAAGAAAAATTCGGAGACGAAAGAAAGACTAAGGTTCTTCGCACTGGAATTGAAGAATTCAAACAAGAAGATTTGATTCCTAACGAAGAAGCGATTCTAACAATCTCTCAAGATGGCTACATCAAAAGAATGAATCCCGATGTTTATAAGGTCCAAAAAAGAGGAGGCAAAGGCGTAATTGGCGCCACCACTCGCGAAGGTGATGTGATTGAAAAGGTTACCAGCGTGATGACTCATGATAATTTGATGTTTTTCACCAACACCGGAAAGGTTTTCCAAACCAAGGCCTATGAAATTCCAGAATCATCCCGCACGGGCAAAGGTCAAGCCGTGGTCAACTTCCTTCAGCTTGCTCAAGAAGAAAAAATTACTGCTATGATTCCATATAACAAAAACGATGGCTACAAATTCTTCTTTATGACCACCACTCGCGGGGTTGTCAAAAAAACCAAACTTGAAGATTTTGACAACGTCCGAAGAAGTGGCTTGATAGCCATTACGCTTGAAAAAGGTGACACGCTGAATTGGGTTTTGCCATCAACTGGCACCGATGAAATCACCATCAGTACTGCTGGTGGGCAAGCCATTCGCTTCAAAGAAGCTGACGTTCGCGCCATGGGACGCAGTGCGGCTGGAGTTCGAGGAATCAAATTAAAGGGAAGTGACCTTGTTGTTGGGATGGACATTGTGATTAAAGGGCAAAAAGGCAATCAACTTTTGATTATCACTGAAAATGGCTATGGGAAAAGAACTGATTTGTCTGCTTACAAAATCCAAAACAGAGGAGGAAGCGGAATCAAAACTGCCAACATCACTGCAAAAATTGGAAAATTGGTCGGAGCTCACATCATCAACGTGGATGAAATTGAAGGAGATCTTTTCATTACTTCACTTCAAGGTCAAATTATCAGAATTCCACTTAAGAGTATTTCCGTGCTTGGTCGAGCTACTCAAGGAGTCCGAATTATGAAACCCAGCGCTGGAGACAAGGTTGCTGCGGCGGCAATTATCTAAAATTTGCCAAAAATAAAGAAGCGTGTTATGGTTTGAAGGTAATTAAATTATTTTATTGAGCATACGTTGGTTTTAGCTCTAATAAAGCTTAAACGAGCATATTGCCAAACAAATGCTATGGCGCTAACGCACAAGCAAAAAGAGAAAGTGACGAAAGAAGTTAAAAGACACGAAAAAGACACGGGTTCTCCAGAATATCAGATTGCGATGTTTACTGAAAGAATCAAAAAGCTGACTTCTCACCTCAAAAAGAACAAAAAAGATTTTCATTCCCGTCGCGGACTGCTCAAGATGGTAGCCAAGAGAAGAAAATTGCTTTCCTATCTTGAAAAAACTAACGAGAAAGTTTTCAAAAAAATCATCAAAGAGCTTGGACTTAAAGGCTAGTTGCTATTTCCAAAAGACAGGTTTTCCTGTCTTTTGTTTTTAATTAAATTTTTAAATTTTTAGCTTATACATAACATTTTGAAATCATTCTTTTTATAGACTCGTACCCACTGGAACGCAAGGCTATAAAAAGAATGATTTCAAACTTAAAACAAACCTGATGTATAAATTAAATATCTATTAATATGCTCAGATCAAAAGAACAGCGCGTGGGGGTTTTAGTGGACATCCAAAATCTTTACTACAGCGCCAAGGCCCTTTATGGTAAAAAGGTGAACTTCCAAAAAGTGCTTGAAGAGGCTGTAGGCGAGCGAGTTTTTATTCGCGCCATTGCCTATGGCATCAAAACCGTCGAAGGACAAGAAGAAAAATTCTTTGAAGCTTTGGAAAAACAAGGTTTTGAAGTTAAAACCAAAGACTTGCAAATTTTCCCTGGCGGAGTCAAAAAAGGGGATTGGGACGTGGGAATTGCCGTTGATGCAATCAAACTTTCCAAAAGTTTAGACGTGATTGTATTGGTTTCGGGAGATGGAGATTATATTCCATTAGTTCAATACATTCAAAGCACCACTGGCTGTCGCGTGGAAGGCATGGCTTTTGGCGAAAGTACCAGCGCTAAACTCGGCGAAGCTTTGGATGATTTCATCGACCTTTCAGAAAATAAAAAGAAGTTTTTAATTTATTCGAGAAATTAAAAAATGTTTTATTATCTAGCGTAGTGAGCGAAATGAAAGTAGCCTTTCATTTCCGAGCGAGCGACGATAACAAAAGGGTTACTACCTCGCAGATTGCTGCGTGAGCCCAAAGGGTCCAGGGCTTGCCCTGGGGTATTAATACCCGTTTATTTTTTGTCTTAAGCGAGATATGCTTTTTATTTTTTCGCTTGAAAGTGGTTTTCCTTGATTTCAAAATTTTGAAAAGTCAAAAACCACTTTCACTGGGATAAAAATAAAAACGCATACGAGCGAAAAGACACCACTTACAAAAATGTTAAAAAAGCCAGTTATGCTATTTTTCAGAGCCTTGCGCTGCCGTAAGTATGAGTCTTGAAAAATAACATAGCTGGCTTTTTATTTTTGTTAATCATGATAATACTAAAAAATTGACAAAACCCCCAATCCAGGCTATTGTTTGAGCAGTTAGAAAAGTAATTAAAATTAAATCAAAAGTCTTAATTAGCGCATTGACTGAAGGCGAAACACAAATCTCAAAATTTTTTGAGTTTTGAATTTCGAATTTAGCCAGTTGTGGCTAACTTGGGGCTAAAATGTCTATGGGACAAAAGAAATGGTCACTCCAAATAGGAGGACGAGTTCTTGAAATCGAAACTGGGCTGCTTGCTAAACAAGCAAACGGAGCAGTGACTGTGCGCTATGGCGATACAGTTGTTTTGGCAACTGCCGTGATGAGCAAAAATGCTTCCAGAATTGGAGGTTATTTTCCACTAATGGTTGACTACGAAGAACGTTATTACGCAGCTGGAAAAATCAAAGGTTCTCGCTTTATTAAAAGAGAAGGGCGTCCTTCCGATGAAGCTGTTTTGACTGGAAGAGTGGTTGATCGCACAATCAGGCCACTTTTTAATCCTCGGATGAGAAATGACGTTCAAGTTGTGGTTACTGTCCTTTCAATTGACGGAGAAAATGATCCGGCAATTGTTTCTATGATTGCCGCTTCAACCGCACTTTCGATTTCAAATATTCCTTGGGCTGGGCCTATTGGAGCAGTACGAGTTGGAAGAATTAATGGGCAATTTGTTTTGAATCCAGTTAATAATGAAGTAGAAGAAGGTGATATTGACCTTATTATTGCCGGAACAAAGGAAAAAATTAATATGATTGAGGCAGGAATGAAAGAAGTTCCTGAGCAGGATGTGGTGGCTGCTTTTGCTTTTGGGCATGAGGCTATCAAAAAAATCACTGAATTGATTGATCAGGTTGTCAGTGAAGTTGGCTCAGTCAAAACGACTCCGGCTTTACTTGCCGGAACAGCTGAATTTGAAGCGGAAATTAAAGCTCTTTACCTACAAGAAAACCTTTCAGAAATTCTTTATGACAAAAACAAGCAAGTGATCGAAGAAAAAATGAAAGTGATTAAGGAAAAAATTAATGGCTTTATTAAAGAAAAATATACGGAAGACATTGATAAATTAAAAGAAATTGCTGAACAGGTTTTTGAGGAAACTTCTGACGAAATTGTGCACCAAAATATTTTGGAAAAAGGACAACGCCCAGATGGACGAAAACTAAATGAAGTTCGCCACATTGCTTGTCTTGTTGGTCTGCTTCCAAGAACTCACGGTAGCGCCGTTTTCACTCGCGGAGAAACTCAGGCTTTAACAGTAACCACGCTTGGCTCACCTGGAGATGAACAGTTTATTGACACTATGGAAGTTGACATTAAAAAAAGATATATTCATCATTACAACTTTCCTCCATTTTCTGTTGGTGAAGTTCGCCCAATGCGCGGACCAGGACGAAGAGAAATCGGTCACGGCGCGCTAGCTGAAAGAGCGCTTGTGCCAGTTATTCCTTCTAAAGAGGAATTTCCGTATACCATCTTGTTGGTTTCTGAAATTTTGGAATCAAACGGATCTTCTTCTATGGCCTCAACTTGCGGTTCAACTCTTTCTTTGATGGATGCAGGAGTGCCAATTAAAAGACCAGTTAGTGGCATTGCGATGGGAATTATTGTGGGCAAAGATGGAAAATTTGAAGTTCTGACTGACATTCAAGGGCTTGAAGATCATTATGGGGATATGGATTTTAAAGCCGCTGGAACTGAAAACGGAATTACAGCTCTGCAAATGGATGTTAAAGTTGACGGAATCACAGTTGAGATGCTAAGCGCAGTTTTGCTTCAATCAAAAGAAAACCGCAAAGAAATTTTGGAAAAAATGTTAGAAACACTTCCAACCCATCGCTCCAATATGTCCCAATACGCTCCTCGCATTATCACGATGCACATCAATCCTGCAAAAATCAGGAACGTAATCGGAACTGGGGGAAAGATTATTAATGAAATTATTGATGAAACTGGCGTTCAGATTGATATTGAAGATGATGGATCAATCTTCATCACTTCAGTCGATGAAGCTTCAGCTAATAAAGCTCAACAATGGATTGACAATTTGACGCACGAAGTCAAGGCTGGAGAAATCTTTAATGCTAAAGTGACCAGACTGATGACTTTTGGAGCTTTTGCAGAAATTCTTCCAGGACAAGAAGGGCTGATCCATATTTCAGAATTTTCCGACAAACGCGTTGAAAAAGTCGAAGATGTTGCCAAGGTTGGGGATATTGTCAAAGTTAAAGTAAAACAAATCGATGATCAGGGCAGAATTAATTTGACAGCAAAAGGACTCTCTGAACTTGCTCAGTAGTTTTTGCAGGTCAAGCAAATTTATGTTAAAATAAAAGCACCTAAAAAGTGCTTTTATTTTTTGTTATTCTAAAAAATTTCAACCAATTTCAGATAAATCAAATATTTTTATAAAATAAAAAAATGATCAATCAAATAAAAACCAACTCCTTAGAAGAAAATCTTGCAAAACCAGAGATATCCCCAGATACTTTCATTATTCATACAATGCAAGATGATCTTAAAGGATCAAGCCCAGCTAGTTCAAATGATCAATTGGTTAATAATATTCAAGACAACTCGAAAATTAAAATTCCAGCAAGTAATAATGCATCCGGTGAAAGCTCACCTTTTGAAATAAATAAACCAATACAAACATCTCAAAATGTTGAAAAGAACATAAAAACCGAACCGATTGAGAACATGGTTGAACCTAAAAAGCTTCATACCCCAGATGGAAAAAATCTTTACAGAATACTTTTTTCAATTGTAGTTTTGTCAATAATTTCAATTGTAGGAATTGGTTTTTATTATGTTTATACATCAACAAAAACAATAAAACAAGCTGAGGATCCAATAAGCCCTGGAGTTGAAAATAAAACAACATCACCAAACCTAGAAACAGAAGCTCCGGTTGTAATAAACCCACTTGAAAGCAAATACTCGAGTGAAAATCCAAATTTCCTCTCTATTGACTCATCAACCATTTCTTCAGAACAACTTAAAAATAAGCTAATTGAAATAGCAGAAGAAATCAAAAAGCTACCAGTATCAAAAATCTATGAATTTATAGTTGTTGATAAAAATAATAACCCAATAACCCTTAAAACATTTAACGAAAGCTCAAAACTAACTCTCTCGCCAGCTATAATAAAAAAATTAGACCAGGATTTTTCTTTGTTTTTTTATAATGATAATGGTAATACTAGATTAGGTATTAGAATAAAAACTCTAGCTTCAAACAAAAAATCTTTATTTGAAGACTTAAAGCTCCAAGAAAAAACTCTACCAGAAGATATCTCCGTTCTTTTTCTGGGTCTAACAAGAGAAGACAAGCAAACTGAATTTACAACCAGTAAATATGATACAAGTAATGAAACCGTAAGATACTTAAACATAAACAGTGGAAAAACACTTTCTATTGATTATATGGTTACAGAAAATAATTTAATTATAGGAACTAGTAAAGAAACTTTAAGAAAAATTTATTTAAAGTTAAAAGATTCGACCTTATTGGATAATAATTCTCAAACGACACCTCCACAAAACACGTCTTTAGAATAAACTCATAGGCTGAGCTGTGGATAAGTTGTTAATAAGTATTATTTTAACTACTATTCCTAAAGTAATTTATTTAATTATTAGACAATTTTTTCTGATTAATTTTCATAATAGCATTTTAAAGTTAAAATATTGCTTTTTTTGGCTTTAATAAAGTATTTTTTATTAATTGGCTTTGACTTAACTCATTTTTTCTGCTATAATTGATTTATCAAGTGAACTTTGAAAACTTCATCCAACTTGGTACTCACGTTCCAATCACAATTTCCCCCTATTTGTGATTGGAACGTGAGTACTATCCAAAGTTTTTAACCCATCGCGGTTAAAACGCTCCTATTCTGAGAGGAGAAACAAAACAAAAACAAAAAATCTTTTTATACAAAAATAAAAAATAAAAAGTTTAAAACAGTTCTTTCAAACAAATTAAAGGCTCTATGCCAGAGGATAGGTACACACAAGTGTGTTAAATAAAAGCTCAGAATAACACACAAAAGCAAAGAGTTGTATGTACACAAAATACACCAGCGTTATAATAAAGAACTTGCCTTCACCCGGGCTATATTATTTCCGCGTCTAGTGTTGATACATACATAACACTCGGCGCTGTACGCCATATTATATTTAATTGGGCGCTTTACAGCGCCGGGTTTCCATACCTTTATTGATTTCGAAATTCGGCTTATGTTTTTTTTGGTTAAAAAAAGAATGCACCTATTGGGTGTTTTTTTGTTTTTATACGTCAAATATTCTATACTTAGATCAATTAGTTATAAAATATGTTTAATTTTCTTCAAAAGAAAAACCTTTCCCTTGGACAATTAGGGGAAAAAGTTGCAGTAGAATTCTTAAAAAAAAGGGGTTATTTAATTGTTTGCACTAATTTTACAAATAAAAAGGGAAGAAGAATTGGAGAAATAGATATAATAGCTAAAGATAAGGATGAATTTGTTTTTGTTGAAGTAAAAACAAGAAAAGAAACACCTTATCAATTAAGTTCCAATCCAGAGGAGAATATAAATCACCAAAAATTACATAAATTGCAGAAAATAGCCACTTTTTACATCAAAAATAATAATCTTTGGGATTCTCCTTATAGATTTGATGGAATTTCCCTTATTTACAATGAAAAAACAAGAACCTTTAAAATTAAGCACTTAAAGAATATTTTTTTATAGACATTATTTTTTTTTATTGCTATAATAGCCCTATAAAGCATTCTCTTAATTAACCCTTTAAATAAAAATCTATGTCGCTTTCACTAGAAATACTAACAGATTTTAAAAATAAACTCCTAATTGAGAAGGAAAGAGTGGAAAATGAAATAAACCGCATCACAAAACCTTCATTCTCTGGAGAAAAAGCTGTAATATTTGACGAATTAGGCTCATCTGAAGAAGAAAATGCCCTGGAGATTGATGAATACACAGATAATTTAGCTATTGAACAAACTCTCGAAAAACAATTAAAAGAGATTGATGAAGCTCTAGTTAGTATTGAAAAGGGAAATTATGGAAAATGTGAAAAATGCGGAAAAGAAATACAAATTGAACGTTTAGGGGCTTACCCTTCAGCTAAAACTTGTCTAAATTGTTAAAATTAAATGGAGCAGAAGTTTTTATCCTCAAATTGCGCTAATTATCATCTGAAAACCCTGTTTATTTCTTTTTTAATTTTGTTTTTTGATCAAATTATTAAACATAAAATTCGCTCTAGTGGCGAATTTTATGTTTGTAATAAGGGAATTTCTTTTGGGATAATTATCCCTGAATACTTTTTATGGCTTATTTTTGGCATAATATCTTCAATTGGCTTATTTTTCTATATTAAAACATTTAGAAAAATAGTCATTTACAAATATTCTTATATTGGAGTAGGTTTTATTTTTGGAGGAGTTTTTTCAAATATAATAGACCGGTATATATTTCATTGTATTTTAGATTATATTTTACCATTTTGGCAAAAATTACCAATTTTCAATATTGCTGATTTATTTATTTTTTTAGGAAGTTGCTTCTTATTATTATTAATTTATAAAAAACAAAATTAAATATGTATAAACTGTGTATAAGTGTTTATTTTTAGTTAATTATATTGTGTATAAATTAAAAATAAACCTATGGATAAAATAACAATCTCCTTTTTTATAATAAAACTTTTAAATTATTCATAATTTTAAGTATCTAAAAACTATACCTTACACACACCTAATTATAACGTTTTTTGCTTTAAAATTACCATTTATTAGCTTTATCCACATATTATGGCTTTTTTAATAATAATAAATATTTAAATCTATATATAATTAAATAAATATATTATTAAATACTTTTTAAAAATCTAAAACTTTACTAGAAAAAATAGTATAGATTATTAAGTTAACTAATTGAAATTTCCTTTTTAAAAAATAGACCTATTAGTTTCTTTTTATTATTTAACAAAGTGAGTGAAGTAAGAGTACATCTTCATTCTTAAGTGGATTTTTAGTCTTTAGAAGAAATAAAGATATGATAAAAATACTAATACCTAATATTTTACTAAGTAAGCCTAAAAATCTAAGGGCTTACCTTTAAACATTAATACCATATTTATTTTTTTTGGAAAATATGGTATTATATGTATATATAAAAATCAATAAAATATGAAAAATAAAGAAATATTTATAGTTGCAGTTTTTGTTTTAGTTTCACTTTTTATTTATGCTATATTTCCAACAAATAATAATTTTCAACAAATTACCACAGCTTTAATATTTTTTGTTTCTTTTCCTATTATCTTGAATCACTTTTTTCTTAAAAGAAAACCAGAATTTTATGGTTTAAGTTTTGGAAATTGGAAAAGTGGTCTTTTGTGGAGTTTTTTTTCTTTAGTTGTGATTAGTTTTATTTTTCTTATTTATTCTTATTATTTTGGCTTTTTGAAAAACTATAGTGTTCCAGTTTTTATTTTAAATAATTTCTGGAATTTTATGTTTTATGAGTTTATTGTGGTTTTTCTTTTTGTATTAATGTATGAATTTTATTTTAGAGGTTTTATTTTATTTGTTTTTGAATCTAGGTTTAAATATTGGGCTATTTTAATTCAGGCTTTGATTTTTTTGGTCTTAGCTTTAAGTATTAGGGACGTTTCATTGTATTTATTGATGCCATATTTGTTTTTTTCACCCTTTGCTGGACTCATTGCAATTAAAAGTAAATCAATTATCTATTCTCTTTGCTCTCAATTTTTAATAATTTTCTTTCTTGATTTTTTAGTTTTAAGGATGATTAGTTAATATTTTTTAAATATATGTCTAAAACAAAAAAAACATCTTATTTCTTTCATAAATCTTTCTTGGCTTTAATAAAAAAAAGTCTAGCCTTTATTTTTATTTTTGCGATGATTTTTATTGAATTATTCCCATTCTCAGTTATGGCCGCAAGTCTCACTATTCCTGATTCATTAGTTGATTCTTTGACAAGTTCCTCGATAAGTGGAGTTTTAAATAGTGCCTCTAATGATATAAGTGGATTATCTGGAAAGTCATCGGGGCCTAAAGTTGAAGTCACTTTTAACTCACTAAATGCTTCACAAATTGGTGGAAAAATGATAGCTACTGCGAATCCTGGTTTTTTTAATAATGGATCGAATCCAAAGGATTTATATTTTACATGGTATTTGAAGCGAAATGGTTGTGATAAGAGGGATAATGTTTCTGATGATAACACTTGCGACCTTGATGGCAATAATAAAATAGATGAAAATGATTGGAAAATTGCAGCAGCAAGGATTATAGTTGATAAAACTTTTGATTCAACAGGGGTTGATTATAATAGTTTTACAAATAGTGAGAATAACGAAACAGCTGGATATAAGGCGACTCCTGAAATTGATAAAAGAAGCAATAGTGTAAATATTGGTTGGCGAAATGGGTTTTTAAGGGATGATAATAATGATTTATATAAAGACAATGGTGATGGAGACGTTACAGATTGTTATGTGCAAGTTCCAAAATCCGGAATGGTTTATGAGATGAGAAAAGTAAATTCAAATTTTAATGAGCAGTGTCCTAGTGGATACCATAGGGCTTGCATATCAGATCAAGTGGCTTCTTGTGGAGTTTATGATGCTGGAAACCCTTCTTATCAAGAAAATTTTGGAGCCTGTGGCGTTGCTTCTGAGAAAAGTGATAATAGTGACGTTATTTGTAGTGTTAAAAATGATACAGACTTGAAAAATTTTAAATCATCAGTTGCTTGTAATAATACTAGTGAAACTTCTATTTGTGTTCAAAATGATGATTCTTCACCAGAATTAAGCCCTAATGCGGAATTTGGAAATATTACTACAGGTGTTTTGGGTGTTATTATTGGAACAAAACTTGGAACCAATGTTGGTGTAGATGATACATTTAATAATAAAATGTGTAGCGCGGTTGCTAAGCCAGATCCTTCCCACTCCAGCTTCTTTTTGAGCAATACTAATCCGTTGATAAGTGCAACAGCTGAAAAATGCAGTGTTGTTAAAGATGGAATTATAAATGGAAAGAAGGATTCTAATGGAAATACGCTTGTTTTGGCTAATACTGGTCTTGAGCCGAAGTGTAACTTTGAGAAAAGTGTTAATCTTTGTAAACATCTCTTTCCCGTTTTACCAAAAAATGTGAAAAGTGATGATGATAAACAAGCTGTTTCTGGTGATGGTGAATTTAATCTTGCTGAGAAAAAATTCTGGGGAGCAGATCCGTCAACATCCTCTACGAGTGGAAACGGAAAAGATGAGGAAAATGTTGTTGGCCTAGGCGTGAATACTTTTGAATGGACATATTCTGTTGGTGATGAGGTTGGTGTTGTGGTTGAGGGGGATAGTGTGTATGCAACAAACCATCCAGACGCTTCATATAAAAGAATGTGGGCTTTTTCAAAGGGAATTTGTAGCGCTTTAGATGATATAGAAAAAAGTAAAACTATTAATCCTTTAAACCCATCTAAAAACACAAGGGTCTTTTATGTGGATGGAAATAGTGGCATTTTGACTGCAGAGATTGATTTAAATGATTGTTTGGAAGAAAATTTGCTTGATCCAAGGGAAAATGACCTTACTGATGGAAAGAGTCAAATGAATGTTCAAATGGAGAGTCAACCAAAAAATCCAATTAATGACCCAAATGGGAGAGGTGACACGCTTAATGTCTCAACTATGACTTATAATATGCTAGATTATAGTAACTTGTTATATAAGTGGACTGTTCAGATAAGTAGAGATGGATCAGTTATACCAACTGATGTTACAAGCTGGAAAGATATTACCAGTGAACTTGAAAAAATTCCTTCTTTTTCAATCGCAGATGCTGAGGGTATAGGAAAAAGAAATTTAGCTATTAAATTAAATTTAAGTGATAGTCTTATAAAAAATAGTATTACAGGAAAATTTGATGATACTTTTTATCTAAGAATTAAAACAAAAGTAAGCGCAACAGCAACAGATGGAAGTCAAAATGTTGAAGGCTCAACCATTGTTAAGGTTAGACAACAACAAAATCAAATGCAAGTATATTCAGTAACAGCTAATAATAGTGGAATGTTGCTAATGGATAATTCAAATGGAGGATCTTTTTGTTCTAGTGAAAGTGAAAAAGCACGTTGCTATGTAACAAAAAATGAGATTATAGGAATTAATGTTTCAAATGATAATAGTGATAAATTAGCTAATTTTTCTTGGAAGGTTAATGGGGTAAATATCAGTTGTGATTCTAGTATTTCCTCTCAGTGTGTTGTTGGTGGTAGTAAAATTTTTGTTCCTATTTTAGGAAATGAGGGTGAAGCAATTGATGTTATTGCAAAAGCTATAAACACAAGCACAAATGAGCCAGTTGAGATTAGTCGACACTTTGTCATTATAAAGCCTCAGGTTATAATCAGTAGTTTGGATAATACAACTATTTGGCCTAAGCTTTTGGGATATTATAAGGACCTCGATGATAATAGGTATCCTGATTATAGTGATGACACTTATGAAACAAATGAAGGAAACGTTGCTAAATTAGTTGCAAATTTTTATCCTTCTTCCATAGAAAATCAAGCAAGTTTTGATTGGTTGGTTGATGGTGAGACTCAATATGAATTTAATAATAAAAAAGAAATAACTTTTCCAGTCAACAAATTTGAAGGAGATAGTTATAATGTTGGGATAGTGGCGAAATATAATATTGGTCCAAATAGTCAAATGAATAATTTAAGAAAAGCGCTTCTGAAAAACTGGGGTGTTTCACAAGAAGACTCTGTAGAAGAAGAGCAGAGTGTTAATGTTCAAATTGATGTTTTGGCTGGAGATCAGGTTGGTGTCGGCAAAAAAATTCAAAATGGTTTTGCTAGCCTTATTTCTCATATGCCTGAGAATTTGACTTTTCTTTTTGAAATTATGCTGATTTCAGCAGGATTGATTATTTTAACGGGTTTTGCCTTTGCAATAACACCTGAAAAAGTTTTTAAAAAAGAGTGACACTAAACTTAAGCGAAAGGATTGGGGAATTATTGAATTAAATTAACGGTTTATTGTTTTTTTGGTTTGAAAACTTACTTTATTTTTAATGAAAATAATGAGTAAAAAAAATATTGTAAAATTTTTTTTAGTAGTAGTTGGTATTATGGTTCTTTTTACTGGAGAAAATGTTTTTGCTGCAGGAACCTTCAAATACACCCTACTTGAATCTTTTCCAGGTTTTTTTGAAGCTAAAACTGAAATGACAGACCTGCCAGCAATGATTTTAGCCATCTATAAATTTGGAATTTGGACTATTGGTATCTCAGGACTCTTTATGATAACCATTGGAGGAATTATGTACGCTGGAAGCGCAGGTAATACCTCAGCCTCTGGTAAGGCTAAAGAAATCATCACAGACGCTCTCATTGGCATTTTAGCGGCTATGGTATCCTATCTCATCCTCTATGTGATTAACCCAGACCTGACAAAGATTAACATTACTTTTACGACGGCGAATGTGGATGTGAAAACTTATGGAGGACCAACTGGAGTTGGTAACCCAGAGCCTCTTTCTGAAAATTGTAAATCAGATGCGATGCTTGCGAAAATAAAGTCTGCGTCGCAAGGAAAAATGGATCCTTGTCTAACTTTTGCTTTACTCAACACAGAATCAAGTTGTACGGCTAATGCTCAAAGTGGAGCTGGAGCTTGTGGTATTGCTCAATTGCTACCTTCTACAGCTGGAGTTTCTTGTTCGGCGCTTAAAAACGATGTAGATCTCTCTATGAGATTAGGAATTGATTATTTTTTGTCAAATAAAAATATGATAAGGGGAAATCTTCATGGCACTGGAACCTCAGTTAATCAAGCAGTGGAAGATTTATATGCTGGGTATAATGGTGGAGCGAAGGCTTTAAGGACCTCAACCACCTGTGCTTCAGGAACAAATGAATTTAACAATCCTTATAAATTTTGGGATTGTCCAAAAAATGATGGCTACAAGGAAACTCGGGTAGCCGCTCCAAGGTTCTTAGCTTCATATATGAAATGCAAAAGTGATGCGACTATTCAAAGTAAATTAAAATAAAAAGTATACAATATTAATGAAGTTAAAGAAAAATAAAAAATTATTAAATACATTTTTAGCATTATTGGTAGTAGCTATCTTTTTTAATGTAAAAATTACCCATGCTGTAAATACTGTAGCTCCAGCCGCAGTGACTCCCGTAGCTGAAGCTGGGTCTAAAACCTTCAAATACACCCTACTTGAATCTTTTCCAGGTTTTTTTGAAGCTAAAACTGAAATGACAGACCTGCCAGCAATGATTTTAGCCATCTATAAATTTGGAATTTGGACCATTGGCATTTCAGGACTCTTTATGATAACCATTGGAGGAATTATGTACGCTGGAAGCGCAGGTAATACCTCAGCCTCTGGTAAGGCTAAAGAAATCATCACAGACGCTCTCATTGGCATTTTAGCGGCTATGGTATCCTATCTCATCCTCTATGTGATTAACCCAGACCTGACAAAGATTAACATTACTTTTACGACGGTGAATGTGGATGTCATAACAGAACCTACTGATACTTCAGCAGAATCAGCCGGAGAGCTTTCAGGTGGAAAGATTGAAGATGGAAAACCCGGAAGTTGTGGTGGCTTGGCTACACAATCTGGAATCAGTAGTCAATGCGCCAGTGCATCAACAAGGCTTTCAGCTATGCTTACTTGTATGGCTGGAAAATTGCCAAAAGCTGTTATTAGTTCTGTAACAGATTCAAAAGGTTATGCTAATTGTATTCCTGGCAAATATAGTCAACCTCCCTGCGCTCATCATAAATACTCATGTCACTATGGTGGAAAAAGTTGTTATACTAGTGGTAAATCTTATGCGGTAGACCTTTCAACTAAAAGTGCATCTGCGAGTCAACTGATAACAGCAGCTAAAGCTTGCGGAGCGAGTTATACTGTAAATGAGGGCAATCATGTCCACGCGAGTGTCGGACAGGCGGAGGGTTGCGGATGTAATTAATTATTTTAAAAATCTTTTGTTATTCACAGCAGTTAATGATATTTATTATAATTTAGAATAAAAATGAAAAAAGTATTTGTAATATCGGCAATTTTTTTAGGAATAACCATACTCATTTTGGTTGTTTATAATTTTGTCTTTTTGCAAAACAAAAGTGTTCAAAAAGCTAATCAACCATTAAAGCAGGATATCCAAACAGAAAAAATAGTTACAAATAATACTGAAAAAAAACAAAGTAAAATATTAGCTGTTTCGAAAGACCCAGTTTTAGGAGTAGTAGCTGACAAAAAAACTGAAAAAATATTTTATTATTCGGCGTTAACTGGAATGATTTGGCAAGTTGATGGAGATGGTTCAAATGAAATTCAAGTTACAAATACCAAGGTTCCAGGACTTTTAAATGTCGATTGGTCTCCTGACAGGACAAAAGTGTTAACAAATCTCGCTAGAGATGAAAAAAATGTTTTCTTTGTTTATGATAACGTTATTAAATCAGGAGTTCAATTAAAAGAAGGCTTGGATAGCGCAACCTGGGATGGTCTAGGAGTAAAGATTATTTATAAATATTATGATAGCAAAACTAAGAAAAGAAGTTTAAATATCGCAGATACTGATGGCAAAAATTGGTCAACACTTGTCGCTGATATTCCGTTTAGAAGTCTTTCAATTGAAGCCATCCCACTTTCCTCAGCCGTTTCTTTTTGGAATACCCCTAGTTCTTCAGAGGAAAGTGTTTTGCAAACAATTTCACTAACTGGCGGTGAACCAAAAGTTATTTTAAAGGGAAAGTTTGGTGGTGATTATCTTTGGTCTCCTGATGGTAGTCAGGCACTTGTGAGTTCAATCGCGAACAAGGACAATAGTAACATTACCCTGGGCTTAGTTGATTTACAGGGGCAATATAGAGATCTTGGTATCCCTACAATAGTTTCAAAATGTGCCTGGTCTATTGATGGAAAAACTATTTATTATGCTTTACCAGGAGGCATTCCAGCTGGCTCAAATATGCCAAATGATTATCAAAATAAAAAATTTACAACTCAAGATACTTTTTGGAAAATAAATATATTAACAGGGAGTAAAGATAGAATTTTGGAGCTTTCTGATATTAATGAGGCATATGACGTATTAAAGCCACTTCTCTCTTTGACAGAAAATAGTTTATTTTTTACAAATAGGGTTGACGGAAAATTATATAGAATTTCTTTATAATAAAATTGAAATCGAAAAATTAAAAATAAAAACACATTTTTGGATGTGTTTTTATTTTTTGTAGGTTTATTAATTTTCTTTAAAAGTTTCATTGTAAGTTTTGAGAAAAATAGTAATAAATATCCAGAATACTAATGCCAAATCATTTTTCCAAAAAAGAGTGTCAAACATGCCATGAATAATAAAATAAAGAAAGAAGGAAAAAAGAATGAAAGACAGGTTCATCCCCCTTGTTCTTTTAAATAAGGAATAAAAAACAAAATAAAGTAAAAAAACAAATCCGACCAAACCTAAAATCCCAGATTCCAACCAGAAAGCCAAAAAAATATTATGCGGTTGAGGAACGGCCCATTCGAGATATAGTGGAAAAAGAGGTTGAAGGGAAAGATACTTTTTTTGAAAATTTCCTGGCCCTATACCTAAAATAGGGTTTTCTATAATTAATCTTTCGCTTACTTTCCAAATCATCAAGCGCGAAGCCAATGAGGATCTTTCAGAAAAATTAAGCAGACTGGAAAATTTTTGAGAATTAAATTGGAAAGTAAGAAAGGAGAAAAAGAAAAAAAATGTCGAAATTAAAATTATAAAAAAATGTTTTTTAGGAAAATAAAAAAAAGATGCGATGCCTATGGAAAGAAAAACTGCAAACCAAGCGCCATAGGAATAGGTGAAGAAAAGAGTTAGCAAAATAACTGTCAAAGAAGAGCTAGTTAAAAATTTACCCCAGCCTGAGTTAATCAGTGGCAAAGGGAAGCTTTCTACAGCAGGCTTAGTCTCTTTGTGAGAAAAAGTTTTTATGAAAAAATAAAATCCAACAAGCACTGCTGGTGCTAAATACATTGCCAGATAATTTGGTGATAAATAAAAAGAGCTCAAGCGTCCATCGAAGGTTGTGAGATTAAATAATTTATAAAAAAGGCTAATTATTGCAACAAAGCTAGCAGAAAGGTAAATGCTTAAGAAAACTCTTTCAATTTCAAGTTTATTTTCTATGGTAGTGTATAAAATGTAAGCAAAAATTAGAGGTAAAACAAGCCAGCTCTTCAAAATTCCTAGTCCGATAACAATAGCGTCATTTGTAAAAATTGAAAGAATTATTCCTAAGAAAATTAAACCTATACTAACAATAATTTGCCAGGGCAAGGAGTTATAATCTATTTTAAATCCATCCTTTCTTTTACTATACAACCAAAAAATAAAGTTTAAAATTATAAAAAGCTCAAGTAGGTTTGTTGGAAGATGAAAAATTTCAAACCTAACAAGATATAGCGGTGTTATTAGGATCGTGAAATATATTAAGTTTTTTTGGTTTAAAAAGCTCATTGTTTTTCAAGTGAAGAAGAGATTGCTAGGATAATCAAAAAAAGTGGTAAAACGTGAACTGAATACAGGGGATTTTCAACCAGGCAGTGGACTGTAAAGATCAGGAGACTGACAATACCGGCAAGGTAAAAGGAATCAGTTTTTGAGGCTTGTAAAAAAATCTTAAGTGAAATGAAAATTATTGCGATAAAGAGTATTCCAGCAATTATTCCAAGTTCAGCGGTAATGTCTAAATAGGCATTATGAATGTAAATAGGTGTCCTATAGGTCGCATTTTGGTCAATCATTAAGGGATAAGAGCCAATTCCAACGCCTTGAGGATGCCTTATTATTATAACTAGGGCTTGTTTCCAGATTGCAATCCTACTCTGGTTTGATCCCTCGCTAATATCAAAAGTAGAAATTATTCTGTCAGCAACGGGGTTGGTCACTGGATTTTTTGGCGCAACAAAAAAAAGAAACACAAAAAGAAAAATTCCCGAAATTATTTTCCAGGCAGTTTTTTTTGAAACCAAGGGTAAAATTACGATAGATGCGATTATTATAGCCAAGTAGCCCCCTCGAGTGAAAGTTGCAATATCGCAAATAGCAAGCAGGATAGAAGAAAGTAGAAAAAATGTTTTATGATATTTACTAGTAGCCCAGAGCGCAATTGACCAAGGAAGTAACATTCCAACATAGTAGGATAACATATGCGGATCAGGGAAGGGGGCGAAAGCTCGCAGATAAGTTATACCTCCGTTATTAACAAGCCAGCTTGGATAAGCCAGCACTTCTTTTGAAAAAACATTGCCTATGAAAAAAGGCATTATCGAGCTAGCCAAAAAATTGTAGACGAGTTCAATGCCAAAGAAAAATTGAGCGCTAAATTGAATTAAGGAAAAAATTGAAACTAATGTTCCGCCAAAAACCAGGGCAGAAATAAGCTCGCGTCTTTTTGTTTGACTGTTTATGACAGCTTGCGTAACAAAATAAATTGGAAAAATGGAAAAAAAGAAAGCTAGCTTTCTTAATGACCAGTTGATATTTTGTGAAAAGAGAAGTGAAAAAATTGCCAAAAAAAGAAAAATAGAAATAAAAAAACTTAGTTTATTGTTTAAGCCAAAGCTCGCCTTATTTTTGAGTTTGTAAGCAAAATAGATAAGAAACAGAAGCGGAATTAAAACTCGCACTATAGCTAGGTCAATTGTTGCTGCGGGATTGAGCGCAAATTGAAAAGGCAGAAAAAGGCATAGCGCAAGAAGTGAAGAAAAAATAAGATCTTCAGATTTTTTAGAAAAAATATTTTTAAAAGCGAGAAAAGTTTCACGAATATTTTTGATTAAGCTGGATTGGATTTTTCCAAAATGTTTTTCAAAATAGTAATCTTGAGATTTGTAATAAAAGTTTTTTTGGAGCTGGTTATTTTCAGTACTTTTCCCACCATAATGAAGAACGAGCGTTTGTGAAAGTAGGAGCACCTTTTTGCCTAACTTGCGGACTCGTTGGCAAAGGTCAACGTCTTCAAAATACATAAAGAAATTTTCATCAAAACCATTTATTTTCTCAAATAAATCTTTTTTGATCAGCAAGGCTGCACCACTCGTCCAATCAAGTTCTATGTCTGAGGTATTTTTTGAAAAAGAAGAGTCTTTTTTAAAAAAAAGGTTCTTCAAGATAGTTTTCAATGGCGTTATTTTTTTCCCACCACTCCAAGATTGGAAAGTCCCTTTTTCTGTGATAAGCGAAGGTGCTATTATGCCAATATTTTCTTTATCTAATAACGACAAAAAGTTTCCTAATTTTGCGTCTAATAATTTAGTGTCAGGATTAAGAAAAAAAAGAATTTTTCCAGTAGCTGTTTTTGCGCCTAAGTTACAGCCCTTGGAAAAACCAATATTTGAAAAAGTGTCTAAAATTTTAAGAAAGGAATCGTTTGAGGCCAGGCTTATCGTTTCAGAATTATTATTCACGACAATTATTTCATATTTAAAACCAGTGATATTTTGTTTGATAGAAGAAATACACTTATTAAGATATTGTTCGCTGTGATAATTTAGAATGATAAAAGAAAGATCCATTGCGTTTAGCTAGCTTTAATTTTTTTGAAATCTGAGTAGGCCTTTCTTACTTTAGTGGCTGTGGCGGAGGGTTTGAAGGCAAGTGCGTAAAGATTCTTTATTTTACGTAATTTGATATAGCCAAAAAGCCAAATTCTTTGGGAGAAATTTGCATTTAAAGAAAAAAAGAGCATCCCAGAAAGGACAAGCCAATAGGTTTTTGAATTATTTTTTGTAGTGCTTTGTTCGAAGTGGGTAACTTTAGCAGAGGGGCATATTAGTAAATTGAAGCCAGCTTTTTTAGCTCGTACAGAAAAATCAGCATCCTCATAGTAAAGAAAATAGCGTTCATCAAAAAGTCCAATTTTTTTGAAAATTTCTTTATCAATAAACATAGCGCAACCGGTGCAATACTGCGTTTGATATGGATTATTTGAAATTACTTTTTTCAAATGAAGCGTCTTCATTTTCAGCCATTGAATTGTTCCACCAGCAAACCAAATATCTTGGCCATTTTCGTTTAAAATTAAAGGATTTATTATTGCGCTTTTATTTCTGCTTTGAGCTAGGCTTAGTAGTTTGGAAAGGGTGTTTTTTTCTAGATAAGCGTCATTGTTTAGCACTAAGACATAATCCGCAAATTTTTCTAGTGCAAAACGGATACCCAGATTGTTTCCTCTCGCAAAGCCAATATTTTCAGGGCTTTTTATGAAGTGTGCCCTTGAGAAGTTTTTCTTCGCAAGTTCAAAGGAACCATCTTGCGAATCATTATCAACCAGCACAACTTCAAATTTCAGATAGTCAGATTGATAAATAGAAGAAAGGCAATTAAGTATGGTTTCGTTGCCATTGTAGTTCAAAACGATGACAAAAATAGTTGGCTGGAAAGCCTCGGGCATAAGGTGTGATTGTTATATTAAACTTATTTGGTTGCTATGATACTTGAAAGTTCTTTAACGGTGATGGTTTTTGTTAGCCATAAAAATAGCAAATAAATAAATGAACTGCTTATGGCAAGAAAAAAGAAACCTTCGGCTTTGAATAAATATAAAAATAAACTCATCACAAAACCGGAAAGAAGAATTTGGGGAAAATTATCAACCCTTGGTTTGAATTTGACGTATTTCGAAACCAAAAAGAAACCGATTATGGCTACAAAAAACTCTGTAAATACCGAAGTTATAGCAGCTGCGTTGTAAGAATAAAAAGGGATAAAGACAAGATTTGCAGTGATATTGAAAATCGCACAAAAAATCAAAGGGATAATTAGTTTTTTTTGATGATTTCCGGCTATGAGAATATTGTTAAACAAATTTCCAAAAAAGATAAAAACCAAAGCAAAAATAAGAATCCGAAGGATATTTGCAGAGGCAGTGAAAGCGTCACCACCGATCAGATGGATAACCTGATCTGCTAGGAAAAGCGAGCCCACAACTAAGGGTACAATCAAAATGACAAAAACTTTAAGGGTTTCGTTGGCAATACGTGAGAATTCTTGTTTGTCTGAAAAAATATTTCGAGACAAAAGGGGAAAAATAAGCCCAATAATCATTGCTGGAAAAAACGTAATATTTTCAAGAACTTTATAGGCTGCATTATAAATTCCAACTGCTTCGCCGTTTTTTAGAATGGAAAGTAAAATTGTATCTGTTTTGAAATAAATGAAAACTATCAAGGAGGTAAAACCTAGAGGAATTGATTCGATGAGAAATTTTTTCCAATAGGGAAAATCAAACTGGAGAGAAAGTGAAACATATTTTCTTGCCAGAAAAAGTATGATTGCAAAATTCAAAATCATTGACGCAAGCACAGAAAAAATGATTGCGATAAAACCAAGATTGAGTTTAACTGCAATAATTATGATTAGAACTTGAAAAATTTTTCCCAACACTTCAGCCGAAGCGACCTTGTCCATAGCTAGGTTTTTTTGAAACACACCATTGAGAACCATATAAGTGGTTGAAAAAACAAAAGAAGCCGCTGCAATCAAAATACCTAGTTTGATGTCTCTGGAATAAGGAAGAAAATAAATAAAAACCGGAGTCATCACAAAAACCAACAAGGAGGAGGTAAGTCGCAGAGCCAAGGCATTGCTGACAATCTTTTTTTCATCAGCATTTGGGCGAGAAATTTCGCGAGCCGTTATGCTATAAAGTCCCAGATCGGCCACGCTTCCAAAGAAGGCAAAAAAAGCAAGCACGGTGGAATAATTTCCAAAGCCTTCTTTGCCGAGATAGCGCGTAATAAAACCAATGCTAACCAGGGCTAGAATGGTTGATAAAATTTTTGTGATTACATTGAAAATCACATTGTAGGCAATTTTTCTCGCAATAGCCATTTAATTTTGTTTTGCGCGGATGAAGTGTTTCAAAAACCCTCCTTTAAGCCGAGAGCATATCGGCTGGCCTTACGACAATTTTTCTGTCTTCTCCTTCGCCAATGCTTTCAGTGGAGACGGCAGAATTTTTCAAAAGTTCAAGGTGGACAAGTCTTCTTTCATAAGTGGACATTGGTCGCATAATGACAGATTGATGTTTTTGGATAGCCTCTTGAGCAGTTTGGTGGGCTAATTCTATTATAGAATGATTTTTTTGTTGTCGGTAGTCATTGATATCAATTGAAAAACGGACTTTATCAGGTAGCTGTTTTCTTACGATTAAGCGAGCAAGGTGTTGAAAAGCTTGAAGGTTGATACCATGTTGTCCAATCAACAAATGCGAATCACTATCAGTTGAAATTGCATAGATAGCATCATCTTCTTCGGTTTTCAGTAGGGACACAGATCCTGAAAAACCCATATTCTTCAATAAATCTTCAATAGTTTTTTTAATGATGGTAGTTGTTTTTTCATCCATATGATTATGTGGTATTGAAAATATTAACGAGACGATTTTTTTTGCATGAGTATTTGTTGCACAAGCATAAACAAAGTTCCGGCTAGCCAATAAAGAGAAAGTCCTGCTGGGAATTTTATGCCTATAAATAAGGTTAAAAATGGTCCCAAATAAAGCATCTGTTTGTTCATCATTTGAGCGATATCTGGCTTGTCGGAATCTTTTGGGGTTTCAACGACGGGTTGTTGTCCCATCAACATTTTGGTTTGAAAATATTGAGCGATAGCAGCAAGCGCTGCGATAATGATGCTTGGTTTTGTTAGGTCAACTAAAAAAATAAATAGTTGGTTTATTTTGCCGGGATTTTCAACAAAAGAATATAATTGAGATGAATCAATAGTGAGTCCATTACTGGAAATGTTTATTAAAACTTGATAGATCGCAATCAGAAAGACCAATTGAACTATAAGTGGCAGGCATCCAGAAAAAGGATTAGTCTTATTTTCTTTGTAAAGCTCCATTAATTGCTTGGTCTGTTGTTCTTTGTCATTTTTGGTTCTTTCCTGTAGGGCCTTTATCTTTGGTTGCAGTTCCTGGAGTTTTTTCTGGGAGTCTACTTGCTGTTTGTAAAGAGGAACAAGGATTGTCCTAATTAAAACCGTAATTAAAATTATGGAGATACCAAAATCTTTCCCGGGAACTACATTATAGAGAAAAATCAAGATATTGTAGAGAGGTTGGTAAATGATAGAATTAAAGATGGCCGACATAATTTTTGTTTTTTGTCTGATTCCAGACTAGATAAATAGGTTAGCTTTTGTGAATAATTTTTTGAGCACGGATATCGTTTCTTCAAATTGGAGGGGTTTTTTTTCTGCCTTTATCATCAAGACAAGGTCATAACCAGGCTTCAGGGAGTTCAGTTGAGTTCGAAGCGCTTCTCGCAAGATTCTTCTTGCCCTATTTCGATCAACTGCCCTTTTTGAATAATTTTTTCCTATCGGAAAGCCAATTCTTGTGAATTGGTTTTCAGTTTTCAAAAATTTCAGCGTAATCCCATCGCAAAAGACATAGGAGCCGTTTTTATAAATCAAAGCAAAATCTGGGCGCTTAGTTAGTCTGTGTTGGACTGGGATCATTATATTGTTTTTGCTTGATATTAAACAGAGAGTTTTTTCCTCCCGATTTGTCTGCGTCTCTTGATTACGGCTGCTCCTTTGCTGGTGCTCATTCGAGTCAAAAAACCATGCCTGCTTTTTCTTCTGCCTTTTTTCGGTTGATAAGTCCTTTTCATAACATTTATATCTTTAAGCTAATTAATAAATGGATAATACTACAATCAAGTGTAGCAGTATGAATAGAAAAGTCAACCAAAAAATGACTGGAAAATAGCTATGTAGGGGCAAATTAACCAATAAAAGATAATTTATTTCAGATTAAAGAGCTTTTTTGTAAAAATATGCCTAATTAGTCCTCGGTAGCGGGATTATCTCGGAGTTAATATTGACATTATTTTAAAGAGGTTTATATTTTAAATAAAGACATTAATCTTGAAAAAAGCTTTATTTCAGAAATAACTCAAAAGCTAGACTTTAGAAAAAAGTACTTTATCCACTTATCCACAAGTTGTTAACAATAGAGAAACAGAGCTTTTCTGGTCTTTGTGGAAGGGGCGTGATATAATTTCTTGGCACTAATAAACAGATTACATATATGAACAATGCTGAACTATGGCAAGCTGCTTTAGGTGAAATAGAATTGTCAATTTCAAAGGCAAACTTCAGTACCTGGTTTAAAAACACAACCATTCTTTCAAAAGAAAACGGAAAAGTCGTTATTGGTGTCCCAAACGGTTTTGCAAAAGAATGGCTTGAAAACAAATATAATACCTATATTTTTAGAGCGTTGCGTAATTTTCAAGATGATATCAAGGAAATAAGCTGTATTATTTATAGCGCAGATCAGGCGCCTCAAAGTCCTGATCCAAAAAACATTGACTCAGTTGCTCAGGGAGTCATTGGTGTCAAGAATATTGAAAATCCTTATGCCTATGCTCCTCAGCCATCGATTGGAACGCAGGCTGGCAATATTCAGAAAACCCAAGAAAATAATATCAATCACCGATATACTTTTGAAAACTTCATTATTGGTGAAAACAATGAACTTGCCAGGGCTGCTTGCTATGCGGTTTCTCAGAATTTAGGCAGGGTATATAATCCACTTTTCATTTATGGGGGAGTTGGACTTGGCAAAACCCACTTACTGCAATCTATTGGAAATGAGGTTATTGAAAAAGATCCCTCAAGAAAGGTTAAATATATAACCTCCGAAAGGTTTGCAAACGAACTTATTGATTCTATTCGTAATCAAACCATTAACGACTTTAAAACTGCTTATTCGGCTATAGACCTTTTAATTATTGATGATGTGCAGTTTTTGGCTGGCAAAGAAAAGACTCAAATTGAATTTTTCCATATTTTCAATGCCCTTTATCAGATAAACAAACAAATTGTTATTAGTAGCGATCGACCACCTAAAGCCATTGCAACGCTTGAAGATAGGCTTAGATCACGTTTTGAGGGAGGGATGATTGCGGATATCGGAAAACCTGACCTGGAAACAAGGATGGCGATCTTAAAGACAAAATCAGCGGAAAAAAACTTTTATCTTGATGAGGAAGCCCTGCGCTTTATCGCTGAAAATGTTAAAAGCAACATTCGAGAATTGGAAGGCGCTTTAAATAGGATCATTGCAGCTTGTGAATTTAATAATAAGCTTCCAACCTTGAAATTCGTTCAGCAAGCTCTCAGTGAAATAATCTCAGCTGGCAAAAAGAAAGGAGTTCAAGCCCAAAATGTCATCGAGGCTACTTCCCAATATTTCAACATTCCAGTTAAGGAATTGATTGAAAAAGGCCGAAAGAAAGAGATTTCTTATGCGAGGCAGATTGCGATGTATATAATGCGAACTGAACTCAATGCTTCTTATCCAGGGATAGGTAGTCAGTTTGGAGGACGTGATCATACCACGGCAATGCATGCTTATGAAAAAGTTAGCAAGGATATTGAAACTGATGAAAAAGTCAGGGAAGATGTCAATATCCTAAAAGAGAAAATATATGCTTTATAGAAGCAAAAAAAGAAGAATAAGTACCTGTGTATAAGATGTGTATAAGAATAATATCAGGGATGATAATAAAATAATAAAGTAATTAAAATAGGTTTGTTTTTTAAAACAATAAAAATCAAATCTTATTTAACAGGGTAAATGAAAGTAACTTGCACGCAAGAAAATTTCAAAAAAGCAATTTATAGTACTGAAAGGGTTGTCGGCAAGCAAATAACTTTGCCTATTTTGGAAAACATTCTGCTGGAAACTGAAAACGGAATGCTAAAAATTTCTGCTACAAACCTTGAAATTGGGGTTTTTCTGAAGATTGGAGCCAAAATTGAACAAGAAGGAAAAATAACTGTTCCGGCTAGGCTTTTGAGTAACTTTGTGAATAATTTTCCCTCTAGCAGTACGGTTTCTTTGACCGTCACTGATCAAACTTTGCACATCGAAAGTGGTTCTTCAAAAGCTCAAATAAAGGGTTTGATGGCACATGATTTTCCAATTATTCCTGAAATGGTTGGATCCTTTTTGTTTTCCTTGCCAGCACAAGAAATGAAAGAATCGCTCCCGCGTTTGATTTCTTGTGTTTCTTTGGATAGCACTCGTCCAGAGCTTACTGGCCTTAATGTTGTTTTAATGAAAGATGAAATCAGAATTGCCGCCACAGACAGTTTTCGCCTCGCTGAATCAATTGTTACCCTCAAAAAAGAAGACCCGGCAATGTATGATCTTTTTTTTGAAAAAACAAGTTCGATTATTGTGCCTCAAAACACTTTTTCTGAAGTGCTGAGGGTTATCAGTCCCGAAACTCAGGATATCAAAATTGGAATCGAGGAGAGTCAGATTTTTTTCCAGATTGACAATGTTAGAATTGTATCAAGGCTTATTAATGGGCGTTATCCTGAATATCGTCAGATTATTCCTGTCCAGTTTGCAACCAAGGTCGTGTTGGAGAAAAATGATGTCTTGCGCGCAGTTAAAATTGCAGGTATTTTCACTAATAGCAAGGCTGGTGAGATTGAATTTTCAGTTGATTTGGAAAAGAAGGTGCTCAAGGTTCAATCCAAGGCAGAAGAGGTTGGTGAAAACCAAAGCATTATCAGTGCAAATATTGAAGGACCTGCTCAGAGCGCGCTTTTCAATCCTCGCTATATGGCTGATGGGTTGCAAACTATCGCCACCCCGCGTTTTGCACTTTTGATGAATAGTAATTCATCTCCAGCCGTGCTTCGAATGGTGCAAGCTGAAAACAATGAGGAAATAGCTTCTTTCACTTATATCATTATGCCGATTAAGAACTAGATAGTTAGCTTAAAAATTAGGCGAAAGCAGGTACTCTTTATTTGGGAAATAATAATTTCTACTTTATAATAAATTACGCTATAATATAAACAGTCAAGTTTAGCGTTTTAAATATGCCTAAAATTAAAGATATTCCAAAATTTGATCGTCCTAGGGAAAAATTTCTAGAAAAAGGACCAGACGCTTTAACAAACAGTGAGCTTTTGGCTATTTTTCTTGGAAGTGGTATAAAGGGCGTAAATGTTAAGGTATTATCACAAAAAATTATAAAAAAATTTGGAAATAATTTATTAGATGTTTCCATCGAGGATCTGATGAAAATTACAGGAATTGGTCAAGCTAAAGCTTTGCAAATCTCTTCAGCGCTTGAATTAGCAAGAAGGATTTTTGATAAGCAAGGATTAGTTGAAAATTTAATTTTGTCAGCGCGGGATGCGACTGTTTTAGTCTCAGAGTTAAGGGATAAAAAACAGGAACATTTAGTTTGTCTTTATTTGAACGCGCGTAATGTCTTATTAAAAAAAGAGACAATTTCGGTTGGAACATTGGATAAAAGCATCATTCACCCGCGAGAGATTTTTGCTCCTGGACTTGAATTGCATGCTGCAGGTGTTATATTGATTCATAATCATCCGTCTGGAGATGCAAGCCCGAGCGAGCAAGACAAGCAAATAGCCAAAAGAATAGTCGAGGCTGGAAAATTAATGGGTATCAATGTTGTCGATTTTTTAATTATTGCTAAAGGTGACGCGCATAGTACCCTTAGTGAAATTAAGAAAACAGAATTGGTAAATACGGAATATCTTGCCGAGGGTTCACAAGCATCATTATTTGACTTACTAATTGATGCAAACCAGGCTTATTTTTATGAAAAAGATGTGAAACAAAAAATGACAAAAAATAAAAACAAAAAGGAAAAATTTAAATTTATAGATTTATTTGCTGGAATCGGAGGTTTTCATATTGCGTTTCATAACGCAGGTGCAGAGTGTGTCTTTATTTCAGAATGGGATGGGCCTGCTCAAAGGACGTACAGACACAATCTGTACAAGATTTCTCCAGAAGTTTTTGATTCTGGAAATTTTATAGGTGATATTACTAAAGTTAAAGTGAAAGATATCCCAGATTTTGATGTTTTAACTGCAGGTTTTCCCTGTCAACCATTTTCTCAGGCTGGATTTAAAAAAGGATTCAGTGAGACTCGTGGGACTTTGTTTTTTGATATTGTAAAAATAATAAAAGAAAAAAAGCCAAAAGCCTTTTTCTTGGAAAATGTGCGTGGCTTACTAAGCCACGACGACGGGGAAACATTTAAAACTATAGAAAGAGTTATTAAAAAAGAATTAGGTTATTCATTCTTCCCTCAAATTGTTAAAGCTTCAGACTTTGGACTACCCCAGCATCGCCCCCGTCTTTTCATGGTTGGATTTAGGGATAGTTTAATAGATTTTAAATTTCCCGAACCAGTCAAGGAACTGAAATATACATTGTCTGATGTTTTTAATGGTGAATGTGATAAGAAAGTCGGCTTTACTTTACGTGTCGGTGGACGTGGAAGTAAAATAACTGATCGAAGAAACTGGGATGCTTATCGTGTTAATGGAAAAATTGTTCAGCTTGGGCCAAAAGAAGGATTAAAAATGCAAGGTTTTCCAGATTGGTATGAGTTTCCAGCTAATTTTTCAAAAGTTCAAGCCATGAAACAACTCGGAAACTCTGTTGCTGTCCCAGCAATTCAGGCAGTGGCTGAAGAAATAATTAAAGCTTTAAAAAAACATGAAAGAAGGAAACAATAAGGGAGAATGGTCAGAATTTTATGCTTTTCTGAAAATTTTAGATGAAAGGAAGCTTTTTGCTGCTGATAAAAATCTCGAAATAATAGATGGGAAGTTTTTTGTTTTTCATAAAATTATCAGGGAGGAAAAAGATGAAACAACTAAAATTTATGATATTTCGCATTCGGCTACGCAGGTCTTAATAACTAATGAAGAGGGCGAATTATTGAAAAAATTTGATGCGAGGCTGCTTAAAGAAAAAACTTTGAAGATATTTGAAAAGATAAAAAGCGAAAAAAGTCGCTCTTTTAAAATTCCAGAAGCGCAAGAATTAATGAAAGAATTACTTTGTATGAAAGTCAAGGCTAGTAATGCAAAAAAAGCTGATTTGGTAGCAATCATTTATGATAGAATTTCAAAAACAATGCCGATGCTGGGTTTTTCTGTAAAATCAATGGTTGGCGGAGCTTCAACTTTATTTAATTCTGGGCTAACGACAAATTTTATTTATGAGATTAAGGGATTTAAGGGTGATATTTCAACTGTTAATTCCATAAAAACAAAAGCACAAATTCGTGATCGTGTAAGTGAAATCAAAAAACAGGGTGGACTTCTTGAATATATTGGGACTCCAAACGAACAATTCGAATTTAATATGAAAATGATCGATACAGCTTTGCCAGAATTTATCGCACAAATGTTGTTGGATTATTTTTTAAACAAAAACAGGACTGTTTCTGCGCTTACTGAAGGACTTTCTGAGAATGAAAAGATGAGGAAAAAATTTGGTTTATCGCTAACAAATTATGAATATAAAATTAAAAACTTCTTAGATGCGGTTGCTCTCGGCATGGTTCCGAGCAAGCCCTGGGACGGATTTTCAAAAGCGCATGGTGGCTACATTGTAATAAAAGAAAACGGAGATGTTATTTGCTATCATCTTTATAATAGAGACGAATTCCGTTCTTACTTGTATGAAAATACGAAATTTGACACGCCAAGCACCACTAAATATAAATTTGGTAAAATATACACTGAAGATGAAAAAATATATATAAAATTAAATTTTCAAGTTAGGTTTTTAAAATAATAAAATAGAATTAATTTTTCGAATAATCAAGAAAAGTTAATAAAATTAATGCGAACGCTTGGATCTTTTTTGAATAAAAAAACTCTAATCCGAAAAACGGTTGTTGATGAACAAAGCGTTTTTTATGTTTTTCAGCTTGTGATTAAACAAGAATATGGGTTGCAAGGAGCGGAGAACATCACCCCGGTTTTTTTTAAGGATAAAAAGATTTTTATCAAAGCCTCCGGCTCGATTTGGGCGAGTGAAATTTGGCTCAGAAGAAGCGCAATTGTCAAAAAAGTGAATGAAAAACTTGGAGGGGAGGAGATTGTGGATCTGGCGATGAGCCAATAAAAACAGTAATCAGTAGCTAGTAACTAGTAATCAGAAAATTATTGGTTTGGATTCTTGCATTTGATTGTTGAATTTTGTCTATTGTTATGTAACTCTTGCTAAAGCGCTTATTGTGTGTTATCAATAATAAAGTAATTAATTTTATTGAATTTGCCTTTTCCTAATGCTCTCAGGAAAGAGTTGGTTCACAAATACGGACGTGCCAATCAAAACATCTGCAAAAAAGTATATGCGAGTGACAGCTCGAAAAACCATCAAGAACAAGAAAATCAAGGGGGTTTTCCGAAGCGCTGTAAAACTAACCAAGGAATCACTGGCTGCTGACAAGGTTGAAGATGCTCAAACCTCTCTCAAGGCTGCAATCAAAGCGATTGACAAGGCTGTGCAAAAGAAAGTGCTCAAGAAAAACACTGCTGCCCGCAAGAAATCCAGACTTAATGCTGCTGTGAAAAAAGTAGCCCTCAAAAAATAGTCACTCAAAAAACTTTAGATATTAAAAAATCCCACTTTTGCGGGATTTTTTAGTGCATTGTTGCAAGATTTAATTTTGCATGCTATCTTCATGCCAGGCTTCTAAGACAGAAGTCATTTCAAGCCAATCCGGTAGCTTTTCTTGTCTGATTAGGGGCGAGCGAAAGGACTTTAACGCTGATGCAACGCGGCGTTAATATAGGAGATTAAATCTCTAAAAAAGTCTACCGGAGGCTTTTTTATTTTAGAGAACTTACAGCGAAACAATAAAAGTATCAAGGGCTTGAATAGGATTTATTTTCCCGATTTTAGCATTATAGTCTATTTCCGCTAGGGACTTGAGAATGTTTTTGACTTTTTCCTGGGAGAGGTTGCGAAGTTGGGAAAGGGATTTTTGAATGACATAGGGATGAAGTTTGGTAATTTGGGCAATTTGAGCTGGGAAAGTGATTCCATTCCAAAAACAATCGCCGATTTTTAGCAAAGTTCGGATGTGGTAGGTGTACATTGAGAGAATATAGAAAATATCTTCTCCATTTTCAATTTGCTGATGAAGCAGGGTGAGCGCGCGAGCTTTGTTTCCACTAGTGAGAGCCTCAATGGCTTGAAAGATGGTTGAATCGATGCGGGATTTTATCAGAAGTTCGATATCTGCAGGGGTAATCATTTCTGTGGCAGCTTGATGGTTTGAAAGCTTTGAAATTTCATTGCTAAGCAGATATAGGTCGCTGCCAGTGGCTGCCAGAAGCATTTCAAGGGCCCTTTTGTCAATAGCTTTGCTTGAGTCAAGCTCTTTAAGGAAATTTAGCGCCCAGTTTGAGAGTTTCAGGCCTTCAAGGGGAGAAAATTCTTGTTTTTTGGCTTTGGAAAAAAGAAATTTATAGAGCGCTCCATTTTTCTTGGGACTGCCAGCTTCAAAAAGAACAAGCAAGTCACTGCCAGCTTCTTCCAGGGTGGAATTTTTTTTAAGGATTGTTAGGATTTCCTTTTGTTTTTCAGGGTTTTGCCCAAGAATGGCATTTTTGATGACGATTAATTTTTTGGTTGAAAAAAGCCCTTGCGCAGAAAGTAAATCCTGGAGTTGGCTGCTGGTGGTGCCAGCTTCCCCATAGTCAAGAACGCTCAGGCCGGAGCCTGAGCTATCTTTTTCCAAAAATTTGTTTTTAATGGAGCCCAGCTTTTCGTTTGAGCGAAAAGTGTCGCCGCCATAAAGGAAAATAAACATACTTTTAAAAAAACCTAAATCCTAATTCCTAAATCCTAAACAAATTCAAATATCTAAATTAAAAATTCAAAAAACAATACTGTTTAGAAATTAGATATTAGACATTAGATATTTTTTATGCTGCGGGTACCCATTTCAGGGCTTGACCTGGATCGATGATATCAACCCAGATTTGTCCAGGCACGAATTTGACTTCCTGGCCGGTTTCATCGATGAAGGTGAGCTTGCTTTCGACTTTGCTTTTGTCCTTCTTCCAAGTCCCCTTGTATTGTTGGCCGTTCATATAGAAATAGGCTACACCGGAGTCATTTTGGTCAAACCAAGGATCACCGATTTGGACGTTGACATATTGTTCGCCAACTTTGATTGGAGCGGCGTCAGCAATCATCACGACAATGTTCTTTGGAGCGATTCTTTGTCCATTGTTTCTGTCCGTATCAGCTTTATCTCCCCAGGTTCGGAAATAGGAATTGCTTTCTTTGTCATAGTCATATTCAACGTCAAATGGTTTGGCAAAAGCGACTCGCAAGTGGCCACCATTTGGGCGCTGATCAAGCGGGGCATCCGCTTGGTGAGGATATCCTTGGAAAGTGTTTTCAGTCTTGTATCCGAAAGCCTTGGCTCCTTCAAGCAGGCTGGCAAATTTTGCATAACCAGTGTCAACTCCGCGCATAGTTCCGGTTGCTTCTTTGCGGAAACAATATTTTCCAGCTGATTTGCCGGCGTCGTCGTTGCAATTCATATCATCAATAAGGCCGCTATTGAGAACGCTTTTGAATTCTTCAATATCAGCCCGACCCCAGTGAACATAGATTGAATCAAGACTTTTGGCAAGATGCACGAAATCATGGCGAGCGCTGCGAAGCGAGCCGACTTCTTCTGGAATATTGCAACCATAGACGCCCATCAAGCGGGTGATGCTGCCATAAACCGCTACCATTTCAAAAGTCATATCAGTCTGAGAAAGACCTGCCAAGGGTCGCGCGGCTGCATCAGCCGGTTGCATCACGGCAAAAGTTCGTTTGTTCCAATTTTCGCAAGCGACTCCTGAAATTGGGCTGACATTCCCTTCGTTGGCTGGGCCGGTTGATTCCGGGAGGCCGTTTATTTGGATTTTTTTGACGTTTGCAGCTTTTTGTCTGGCGGAAAAAAAGAGGATTCCGCCCGCAAGAATTGCGGCTACAAGCACGATGATGCCGATTTGTTTTCTACTCATGAGAATTTAATTCTCGAATCAGTCGCCAATTTATCTCGAATAATTCTAATAAGTTAATTTCTTATTTTTCTATTCGAGAATATTAGTGAGTTAATTCGTGTTGATTTGTGATTTATGTGATTATTTCTGGCAATTGGAGCAGAAGAAAGTGCTTCGCTGACCAATGACCGATCTTGAAATCATTGTATCACATTTTTTGCATTTTTGGTTGTTTCTTTTGTACACATATAGATGATCTTGGAAGGAACCTGATTTGTCCTTGGCGTCGCGATAATCACTGATCGAGGTTCCTCGCAAACGGATGGCTTTTTTGAGGATTTTTCTGGTTGAAAAATGCAACGCTTTGATTTCTCTTTCAGTGAGAGAATCTGTTTTTCTGGAGGGCAGAACTTTTGCATCAAACAGGATTTCGGAAGCATAGATATTTCCAATGCCCAAAATCAAGGAATTGTTCATCAGAACCTCTTTGATTTTTCTGCTTTTTCCTTTGGCTAGTAAAAGTGAGAATTTTTTTGGGGAGAAAGTGTCTGTAATCGGGTCAACCCCATAATTTTTTTTGATAGTTGCAATTTCATCTTTATCGAGTAGGGAAATAGTTGCAAATTTCCGCACGTCATAAAATTTCAATACCTTGTTTTCCAGAAAAAAAATATGATGCAAATGTTTAGGAAGATTTCTTACTAGTATGGTTCTTGCATTTTCCTCGCGTTCCACGTTCCACGTTTTGCGTTCCACGAGAATCAGTTTGCCGGTCATTTTAAGATGAATGGCGATAGTTTTTCCATTATCCAAGCCCAACAGGATGATTTTTCCTAGGCGTGAAACCATTGCAACTTTGCAATTTTTGATTTGTTTGCCAAATTCTAAAGCTGAAATGTTTTTGATCGCCTTTGGCACAGCGCTAAAAAAATCAGTGAACTGGTCACCGACAATTTCTTGCAAATCAGAAACGATAGTCTGGACTTCTGGAAGTTCCGGCATATTTTTCTAGTAAGTTAGCTTTTAGCTGCGTCAGCTTTTAGGTAATTACTCAAAAGAAATTTCTAAAAGCTATAAGCTAATGAAGCTAAAGCCTGGTTTTTTTAGATTTCTCCCCAATTGTCACCAATTTTAATGTCGGCAACCAAGGGAACGCGAAGTTTGTAGGCGTTTTCCATCATTTGCTTGATTTCTTGGGCGATATCTTCAGCCAATTCGCACTTGACCTCAAAAATAATTTCATCGTGGACTTGAAGAATCATTTTAACGTTTGGATTGTTTTCAAATTTAGTGGCGATATTGATCATCGCAATTTTCATAATATCAGCCGTAAGGCCTTGAATCGGCATATTGATGGCCATTCTTTCAGCTCCGCCGGCGACTTGGAAATTTGGTGAGTTTATTTCTGGCAAATTGCGTCTGCGTCCCAGCAGGGTTTCCACATAACCATTAGTGCGCGCAAATTCGCGCGTTTCTTTCATATAGCTTGCCACGCCGGAGAACTTTTCCATATAGGCGTTGATGAAATTTTGAGCTTCGCCTCTGGCGATACCAGCTGATTGGGAAAAGCCAAAAGAGCTCATTCCATAGATAATGCCGAAATTAAGGGCCTTGGCAGAGGAGCGCATCTTTTCGGTGACCTGCGAAAGAGTGACGTTGTTGATTTGAGCAGCGGTGATTTTGTGGATGTCGTCTCCGCGATGGAAAGCCTCGATGAGTTTTTTGTCGTTGCTGACATGGGCCACGCAGCGAAGATCAATTTGGGAATAGTCGGCGCTAATAAGTTTGCATCCTTCACTGGCTGTGAAAGCGGTTCGCAAAAGTTGTCCAAGCTCAGTTTTAATTGGAATATTTTGCAGATTGGGCTCAGTGGAAGAAAGTCGTCCGGTGGCGGTGACGGCTTGATTGAAAGTTGTGTGAATGCGAGATTTTTCATCTAGCAATTTTGGAATCGCGTCCAGATAGGTGGTTTTCAGTTTGAAAAGTTCGCGATATTGCTCAATTTTTTCAATAATTTGATGAGATGAGCGCAATTTTTCAAGCTCGGCGGATGCAGTGGAAAGTCCTTTTTTGGTTTTTTTGATGTCAGTTGTTGGCAGTCCCATTTTGGAAAAAAGAATTTCAGAAAGCTGGGAAGGGGAATTGATGTTAAAATCTTGTCCAGCCATTTCGTGAATCGATTTTTCCAAATTTTTGATAGTCTTGGTTATTTTTTCTGAAATTCCTTGGAAAATAATCGGATTAAGCTTAATGCCAGTCAACTCCATTTCGGCCAAAATTTTCGCAAGCGGCATTTCCATTTGCGAAAAAATTGTTTCCAAGGTTCCATCGGTCAGGTCTGCTTTTTTCTGCTCAGCGCTGATTTCTTGGATTCTTTTTTCCAAAGTTGATTTGAGTTTCAAAGTATAGTCAGCTTTTTGGCAAACCAATAATTTAGCATTTTGTTCTTCTTCCGGATCTGCTACGAGTGAAAGTTGACCCTTGGATTTTTTTTCGAATGAAAGCTCTTCGCCAAGTTCAGAAAAGATGATTTTTTCAAGCTCGAGTTTTCGGCCCGGGTCCAAAACATAAGCAGCCAGCATTATGTCCCAGCCTAGAAATTGAGCCCCAGGCGCACTTTTGCCGGAAAAGTCACCTAAGTTTAAATCTATGCCAAGATTTTTTAACTGTTTGTAAATAGTCTTCAAATCGTAGCCAACCTTTTTAGTTGTGGTATTTTCCAAAATATTTTTCAATTGAGACAATAATTCATCAGAGGTTGGGAAAAAAGCTGAGCGGCCAGTTTTCCAGGAAATTGCCAGACTGGAAATTTTTTCTTCCACCGTCTCAATTGCAATTGAAATTTCAACGGCGCTTTCAATTTCTTTCAGCACTTCAGCTTGATTTTTCTCATCAACCACAAAGTACTTAAAATCCTTCACTCCCTCTTTAGTATTATTTGTAGATTCGTTTTTCATTCGCCCGCCTGTCGTCGAGGCAGGTAGATTCGCATCGGCTATATTCGTATTTGGAAGTCTCTTAATCAAGCTAAAGAAATTCAGCTCACTGAAAAGTTTCACAATCGTTTCGCGATTAAAATCTTTGAGCACGGCTTTTTCCAGCTCAAACTCAACTGGCGCGTCCAGAGAAATGGTTGCCAATTCTCTGCTGAGATAGGCTTGAGCCTTGTCTCTTTCCAGTTTTTCTTTCACCGCTCCTTTGATTTCACTTATATTTTCATAAACTCCATCAAGGGTGGCATATTTTTGCAAAAGAGTGACAGCGGTTTTTTCGCCAATGCCTTTGACGCCAGGAATATTATCCGATGGGTCGCCTCGCAGGGCCTTATAGTCAATGATCTGCGCGGGCGAAAGACCATAACGCTCGAAAACTTTTTCGCTGTCATACATCACAGAATCACTTAACCCTCGACGCATAGTATAAACACTCGTCGTGTCGTTGATCAACTGCAGCGTGTCCATATCGCCCGTGACGATGATGGTTTCAATTTTTTCTGTGGAGTTTCCGCCTAGGGCGGAGATTTGTGTCGCAATTGTACCAATCACATCGTCAGCCTCAAAGCCCGCTTGCTCGTAAATCGGAATGTTGAAAGCTTTGACGACTTCTTTGACCCTTGGAATCTGGGCATAGAGTTCATCATCGCCTTTAACCCGAGTGGCCTTGTAGTCTTCAAACTTCTCATGGCGAAAAGTCTTTCCCGCCAAATCGAAAGAGGCCACGACATAGTCCGGTTGAAACTCGGCAATCACACTGAGCAGGGTTGAGGCAAAGCCATAGACCGCATTGACCAATTCGCCTTTTTTGGTCGTAAATGGCGGCAACGCATGATAAGCCCGATGAATGATGGCGTTGCCGTCAATAAGAATGAGTTTCTTGGCCCGTGAAATTTCTTCCGATTTCACCGGGGTTTCTTGTTTTTCTGGATTAGTCATATATTTTTAGTATACATTGGGATGAGGATTTTACAAATACAAAAGGCAAAAAATTTGGTATACTGGAAATATGCAAAATGAAGCAAGAGTGTTTTCATATCAACCAGAGGAAAAGCCGGAAGCGGCTCTGGTTGAAGGTGGGGAAAAAAGGGTCATACGCAATATAGGGTTCTAACTAAAAATGAGCTACAATAGAATTGTTAAATTCTTAACGATTTTGTTTGTATGGAAATCCAACAAAAAGCCTTG
>Ga0265593_1000147_pt1 | contig 48684 bp, 49 predicted proteins | sample saktaG_8_FD_190136 | JGI IMG/M metagenome (GOLD analysis project Ga0265593, IMG submission 190136) | Saline water microbial communities from Sakinaw Lake, British Columbia, Canada - sak_2011_5_24_36m | ecosystem: Environmental > Aquatic > Non-marine Saline and Alkaline > Saline ... | reverse complement strand
TTCTCAATGTGTTCGGGTGTACATCTAAAATCTTTGATGCTTCTCGGCTCGTATAGTATTTCATTCGCTTTTATTTATTAACTAATGTTAGTGAATGTTAGCGAATTAGATACTATACGTCAACCTTCAAGGATGGTTTTTTTTAATTTTGTTTGCTCTTTTCAAAAAAGAGCAGCGGCTTCTTCAAATTTTTTTAAATCGTTGTCGCTTATCTCGCCGCTTTTTAATCTGTCGCGCAATATCGCTAAAATACCTGTAAGCCTTATGTCTATTCGTGTTGAACGTGTAACGGCGGTGTTAATTTGTTTTTTACGCCCCGCGCCAACTCGTGCGCCGCCTCTTTTTTCTGGTAGGTTTGGCGAATCCAACGTGGTGTCTTTTTTTTTCATTTTTGCCTCTTTTTTTTGAATGCCAGTGGCTACATATCAAAACATAACGCGCCACACAATTCAAACAATCGTTTTTTATGTTGGTGGCGCGTGGCATGATTTTCTTTTGTTTTTTGCTCTTTTCAAATCAGCGCGGCGATAGCCGCACAATTTGGCTTTTTGTTTCGCAACGTTTGTTTTGGGTGGCGCGTAATGATACGATTTAAAGCACTATTTAAAGTGCGATTAACTACGAGCCGCAAAATGAACACGATTAACGCGAATGAACTAAAAACAAGAGGTGTGATGGCGATTGAGGCGGCTTTGCAACATGGTTCTGATGCGGCGATTGCCGTCAGAGGCAAAACCCGCTTTGTGGTGGTAAATGTCGATTATTTTCAGCAGTTACGCGAATGTGAATTAGAAAAAGCGGTCAGAGAAGCCAAAGAAGATATTGCCGCTGGTCGTTTTGTTGTTGAAACGGCTGCACAGCACAAAGAAAGGATAATGGCAAAATATGGCTTACAACATAGTGATAACTGAGCGTTACGAAGAAAAATTGGCTAAGTTTTTAAAAAAGCATCCTGAATTAAATAATCAATACTGGAACACGATAACGTTGCTCGAATCGAATCCGTATCACAGGTTGCATAAGCTGGAGGGGAAGCCCAAAGGCTTGTCCAGCGTGTCGATAAATGACAAATACAGAATCACGATTGAATTCATAATCGAAGATAAAGAAATTATCCCGTTGGATGTCAGCAATCATTACAAATAGATTTTTAAAAATAACGCCCGTTTGAAACGGGCTTTTTTACGCCTTTCAAAATCTAATTTTTCGATACCACTATCGAATATCATCGTTTTATTTCTCCGAAAAATTTCTTTACCATTCTAATTAACGCAACAAACACAAGGCAAAAAAATCATGAGCCAAAGTCGCATCATGCCAGGGTTTCGCCCAACAGTTAGTTTTACGGTGTTTTATTTAAGTTTGGTGGTGTTGATTCCGCTCAGTACGTTGGTTTTCAAAAGTTTTGAATTAAATTTCGACGATTATGTAAACATCATTACGCATAAACGTGTGGTGGCGGCGTTTCGCGTCAGCTTCACAACGGCTTTGGGCGCAGCGGTGATTGCCAGTTTTTTTGGCTTTATTGTCGCGTGGGTTTTGACACGCTATTCTTTTGCAGGCAAACGCTTTTTTCACGCGCTGATTGATTTACCCTTTGCTCTACCCACCGCCGTGGCTGGGATTGTGCTGGCAACCATCTTTCAGCCAAGCGGTTTTTTAGGTAAATTCCTCAAAGAAAACTTCGATTTACAAATTGGTTTCAAACCCGCAGGTATTGTGGTTGCGCTGATTTTTATCAGCATTCCGTTTGTGGTGCGAACGGTTGAACCCGTGTTGCAAGAATTCGATTCGCGCATGGAAGAAGCTGCTTCGAGTTTAGGCGCGACGCGCTGGCAAGTTTTCACTAAAATCATTTTCCCCAACATTTTTCCTGCGTTATTAACAGGTTTTGCGTTGTCATTTGCGCGAGGCGTGGGCGAATACGGTTCGGTGATTTTTATCGCGGGCAATTTGCCTTACGTTTCAGAAATTGTGCCGTTGCTGATTATCACGAAATTGGAACAATATGATATGCCTGGCGCGACGGCGATTGCGCTCACGATGTTGGTGATTTCGTTTTTATTATTGTTGCTGATTAACCTGCTGCAACATTGGGTTCGCAAACGATCAGGACAACTTTAGGAATTATTATGAGTGCAGCTATTTCGACACGGGTTCATCAATCGACTTTAGACGATGCGAATTGGGTACGCTGGAGTTTAATTACGATTGCGTTGGGATTTGTAATTTTATTTTTGTGTGTGCCGTTGGTTTTGGTGATTATTCAAGCGTTTTCAAAAGGTTTTGGCGCGTATTTTTCAGCATTGAGCCAACCCGATATGCAAGCCGCCATGCGTTTAACGTTATTAACCGCGTTAATTACCGTGCCGTTGAATACGGTTTTTGGTGTGGCGGCGGCGTGGGCAATTACCCGTTTTGAATTTCGTGGCAAAAACCTGTTGATTACGCTGATTGATTTACCGTTTTCCGTTTCGCCCGTGATTTCAGGTTTGATTTTTGTGTTGCTATTTGGCGCACAAGGTTGGTTCGGCAGTTGGTTTGTTGAACACGATATTAAAATTATTTTCGCTGTGCCTGGCATTGTGTTGGCGACGTTGTTTATTACCTTTCCTTTTGTGGCGCGGCAGTTAATTCCGTTGATGCAAGAAATGGGCAGCGAAGAAGAGGAAGCTGCTTTGTCATTGGGTGCGAGCGGTTGGAAAACATTTTTTCTGGTTACGTTACCGAATATCAAATGGGCGTTGTTGTACGGCGTGTTGTTATGTAATGCGCGGGCAATGGGCGAATTCGGCGCGGTGTCCGTGGTTTCAGGACACATTCGCGGCATGACAAACACATTGCCGCTTCACGTCGAAGTCAGTTATAACGAATACGACAGCGTTTCAGCGTTTGCTGGCGCGTCGATTTTGGCAGGATTAGCGATTGTGACATTGATTTTAAAAACGCTTTTGGAATGGAAACAAACTAACCGAGCAACCGTTTAACCTTTTTACGAGAACAAATTATGAGCATCTTACTGTCAAACATTAGCAAAAACTTCGGACAATTCGCGGCGTTGCACGATATTGATTTGGAAATTCCTGAAGGTGAATTAGTCGCGCTGTTAGGGCCTTCGGGTTGCGGGAAAACCACGTTGTTACGCATTATTGCGGGACTTGAACAAGCCGACAAAGGCAAAATTTTCTTGAACGGCGACGACAAAACGGATTTGCACGTTAGCCAACGCGGCATTGGTTTTGTATTTCAACATTACGCGCTCTTTCGGCACATGACGGTTTTTGATAACGTCGCGTTTGGCATGCGCGTAAAAGATAAAAAAGTACGTCCAAGCGAAGCAGAAATTGCGAAGAAAACCCACGCATTATTGGAATTGGTGCAGCTCGATTGGTTACATAATCGTTTCCCCGACCAACTTTCGGGCGGACAACGTCAACGCATTGCCTTGGCGCGAGCGTTAGCGGTTGAACCCTCTGTTTTATTGTTGGACGAACCTTTTGGCGCGTTGGATGCCAGCGTGCGAAAAGATTTGCGCCAATGGTTACGCAATCTGCATCATGAATTAAACGTCACCAGTATTTTCGTGACGCATGACCAAGAAGAAGCGATGGAAGTCGCCAGCCAAGTGGTGGTTTTGAATAAAGGACGCATTGAGCAACAAGGTTCGCCCGCCGAAATTTACGATTATCCCGCGAACGAATTTGTGTCGAAATTCATCGGGCAAACCAACGAATTCACACTTGAACATCAAACCGTCGATTGGTTTAAACACATTGGTTTGCTGATTTCAGAACAAAGCAAAGTCGCGCACGTTCGTCCGCACGACATTGAAATTGCAAAATCGACGAACAACGACACGCCGATTACGCTCAAAGATTGGCAACATTTAGGTGCGTTAATTCGGATTGAATTGATGAAAAATTTGCCCAACGGAAAACCAAAATTGGTTTACGTCGAAATGCCGAATGAACAATTTAAACGGCTGCAACTTAATCGTGGTGATAAAGTAGATTTAAAAATTCGTCACGCACATTGGTTTAATTAACATGAATTTAAGTCAAATCGAACTCTTGCGAATTTTGCAGGAAACAAATTTTAGTTTGTCGCAAGCCGCTGAAAAAATGCACATTGTGCAATCGGCGGTCAGTCGGCAATTGCAATTATTTGAAGCCGAAGTCGGTTCGCCGTTGTTTGAACGCAAAGGCAAAAAATTGATTGCGATGACCCCGCTCGGGTTGCGAATCATGCTGGAAGTGAACGCGATTAACCAAGCCAAAAACAACATTCAAGCATTGGCGGCGGATTATCTCGACAGTTCGCACGGCGTTTTGCACATTGCGACGACACACACGCAAGCGAAGTATTTTTTGCCCAAACCGATTGTGCGTTTTCGTGAAAAATATCCTGGCGTGCGAATTTATATGGATGAAGCGTCGCCCGAACAATTGATTAACAAATTGCATACGGGTAAAGCCGATATTGCGATTTGCACCGAAAAGGTCGCAGACGATTCGTATTTAGCTGTGAAACCGTGTTACGAATGGCATCACGCGGCAATTGTGCCGAAAAATCACCCCCTCGCAGAAGGTGAAATTTCGTTGGAACGATTGGCTGAATTTCCGATTTTGACCTACAGTTTTGGTTTTACGGGTCGCTCAAATATCGAAGCCGCGTTTAAAGATTCGGCGAGTGAATTAGATATTATTTTGTCTGCGGCAGATACGGACGTAATTAAAACCTACGTTCGATTGGGTTTAGGCGTGGGAATTATTGCGGGAATGGCTTACGACGAAACGCTTGATGCAGATTTGGTGGCGCGGGATTTATCGCATTTAATTCCGTGTTCCAAAACCAAAATCGCCTATTTGAAAAATAATTATTTGCCGCTTTATGGGCAACATTTTATAGACGAATTAGTTTTAGCGGCGACAGAAATGCGCTTTTAAAAACCACCCGTTTTGTTGAAAAACGGGCGTGTGTTTTTTATCGACTATCGACTTCGTGTAATTTATTCATCATATCGACATCCAGCGAATCAATGCTGGTGCGAATGTGTAAAAAGAAAATGCCGAATAAAACAGCGGCAACTAATACGTCAAACGCTATGCCTAATTCCACCACCATTGGCATTCCGTTTGTGGCGACAATCGCCGCGAAAAACAAACCGTTTTCAATCGACATAAACCCGACAACGTGGGCAATCGCTTGACGATGCGAAATCATCAGCAGCAATCCCAACAAAACCACCGACAAACTTACCGCCAACGCATTCAACATAATCATCGACGACGTGTGAATAATCGGTTGCAAAACATAATAGCTAAACACCATCAAACTCGCGCCACCCAACATAATCGCCGTGTTATTTTTCAACGCTTCCACGTCGCGGTGCATATTCATGGCTAACACTTGTTTTCGTAACATCCACGGAATAAAAACCACTTTCAGCGCGAACGTCAGCACGGCGGAAATGTACAAATGCGGATTATCCAAACTGAACGCAGCCATCGAAGTCGTCAACGTCAACAACAATCCTTGCACCGCAAACACAAAAATCAGTCGTAATAATCGCCCTTGACCGAGCATCAAAAACGAAGTCAAACCCACCAATGCCGACATCGACAAAATCGCTTGCGTGTACAAATCTTGAGATTCAATGTTCATCGTGTGGACTCCAAAATGATGTGGCTTAACATTCCTAGCAAGCCCAATAAATATGCGAAACCGAGATATTCTTGCACGCGAAATAAACGCATTTTGGCAACGGCGGTTTCAGCGAATGCGAGGAAAATGCAAAGTAAAATGAGTTTGCCGCTAATCACCAACAAGCCATAACCCAACGCTGATAAACCGAAACTTTCTGCGATGCCCCACGGAAAAAAGATGTTTGAAATTAACACGCCGTAAAGCATGAATTTCAATTGGCTTGCCCATTCGATTAACGCTAAATGGCGACCGCTGTATTCCAAAATCATCGCTTCATGAATCATCGTGAGTTCTAAATGCGTCGTCGGATTATCAACGGGAATTCGCCCCGTTTCTGCTACCGCGACCAATAACAACGCGAATAACGCAAACACAAATGAAGGGCGTAAAATTAAGCCTTCATTCAAAACGTGTTCGATTGCGCCTGACAAATTTGTGGTTGATGCGGTCATTGTTAGCGTAAAAACAGCCATCAACATTGCAGGTTCAGCGAGTGACGAAATTGTCATTTCGCGTGACGAACCCATGCCACCAAATGCGGTGCCAATATCTAAACCCGCCAACGCTAAAAAGAATCGCGCGAAGGCAAAAAATCCGACTAATACAATTACGTCGGCTTCCGCAGAAGTGGGTAAATCCACGGCAATAAACGGCACAACCGATGCCGCTAAAACCATTGCGGTAAAAATAATGTACGGCGCGGCACAAAATAACCATGACGCATCTTCAGAAATCACGGGTTGTTTGCGCGTCAATTTAAGTAAATCCCGATACGGTTGCAATAACGACGGAGCGCGGCGGTTTTGCAATCGGCATTTGCAGAATTTCATGAAACCCGCCAACAACGGCGCGAGTGCGACGAATAAGGCGGTTTGTAAAATAGCGATTAACCAGTTCATAAACTGACCACCCATAAAAGAAGAATTAACGTTGCCAACGAATAACCAAGGTACGTCCGAATGTTGCCCGTTTGAATGCGCCCGACTTGTTTGGCAACAACATTTACGCCACGTTCAATCGGTTGATAAACCCGAACCCAACAATGATCTTGAATGTGCAACGTGTAACGCACATCCGCCACGTTTAATTTCGTATCGTCACGCATGGTTTTTTCGACTTTTTCATCAATCAAAAATGCGGCGGAAAAAATACGGCGTAATGGCATGGTGAATGCGCTCGAGGTGTATTGCATCCGAGGTGTTAAGCCACCAAAACCACAATCCCACGTTGGCGCGATTCGCATCGTGGTTTCTGAATTTCTGGTTAATAACCAAAAACAAACGCCCGCCGCAATCGCTGCACCGATTAAAATCAATGGCGCAGAATACGAAGCGTGTTGCATTGCCACGGGGGCGATTTCAAACAACGATAATGAAGATTGCGGCGGCAACGTTGAGCCGAGTAATTGTTTCGCGACATTGTCGATTAAATGCAAAATCGAACTGGGAAAAATTCCGAAGAAAAAACATAAAAATGCCAACATCGCTGGCGCGGCAAGCATTCCTTTATCTTCGATTTCTTTGGCTTTTTCGGCGTGACGTGAACGCGGTACGCCTAAGAAAATCAAGCCAAATACTTTCACAAAACACGCCGCCGCAAGTGCCGCTGTCAAGGCTAATGCCGCCGCAGAAACGGGAATTAAACTCCGCAAAACACCGTTATCTAACACATCGACTTGCAACGCGGTTTGAAACGCCAACCATTCCGACACAAAGCCGTTAAACAACGGCAACGACGAAATGCTCATGCAACCGACTAAAAAAATCACGCTAGTCTTGGGCATTCGTTTAATCAAACCGCCCAACATATCAATGTTCAATTCGTGGGTTTGGTGGTGAATCATGCCCGCGCCCAAAAAGAGTAAATTCTTAAACAGCGCGTGATTAAAAGCATGGAACAACGCAGCTAATAATGCTAATACCGCCAATTCTTCGTGGTCGTTGGCTAAGAAAATCATGCTCAAACCTAAAACCATAACGATAATGCCGATATTTTCAACCGAACTGTAAGCCAATAAACGTTTCAAATTCTGTTGCATCATAGCGTATAAAATCCCGCTCAACGCTGAAATCGTACCGACAATTAACAACACCACACCCCATTGCCAATGGACTTCGGGCAACAAATCGAAACAAAATCGAATCAATCCATACAACGCAACTTTCAACATTACGCCACTCATCAACGCTGAAATGTGCGACGGCGCGACAGGATGCGCTTCGGGCAACCAAACGTGAATCGGCACTAAACCCGCTTTCATACCAAAACCCATCAACGCCAACACAAACGCAATGCTCATCCAAGACGTTGGAATTGTCGAGGCGCGTAAGGCATCAAACGTGAAACCATCAGCAAAACTCGCGACTACGCCAAATGCCAAAATAATTAGCAATGCGCCCACTTCTGCCATCAATAAATACAAAAATGCGGCTCGGCGATTGGCGGCATTTTCATGTTGAAACGCAACCAGAAAATAACTTGCGACCGACATCAATTCCCACGCAATCATGAACATAAACGCATCGTCAGCCAGCAACACCAACATCATGCCCGCGACAAACAAGCCTGTGAACAAACTCAAAACCGCAAAACCTTCCGCGTCTTTTTGTTCGTGGTGCGTGTAATGTGGCGCGTAAAGACTGACCGCAAACACCGCAATGCCAATAATCAGAAAAAAGAACGCCGATAAACTATCAAAATGAACGTGCCACGGAATCCATGGCAGCCCTAAACTCAACGTGTCGAGGCGAATTTCGGGATAAATCAATTCACCCAAACCGGCGAAAATCGCCATTAATCCCGATGCGCCCAACAACCAAAACACCAGTTGTTTGTTCACTTCAGGCTTATACAAATGCGCGATTGCCACGCCACCCGACGCGAAACTCAGCAAAATTGCGCTGTAAGCTAAAAATAAAATCATATTCGTGCCTAAATAAGTTTAAGACGACGTGCCGCTAATGGATGATCTGAAAACGATTCGTGTGCATCCAAACCTTGAAATTCGCAATGTCCACCTTGTGCTTCGTAGTCATGTTGAAATTCGTGGAAAAATTCCATTACCGTGTGGTCGATTAACGATACTGCGCTTTTATCGAAAATCAGCGTTTTGCCGTGTTCGATTTGCGCCAACGCTTCTTTCAATGCCATGAAATTTGAGAAAACTGCCGCACCTTGAATGTGAATTAAAATTGAACCGTCGGCTTGAATGTTTTGAGTGAAATGGATTTTGAACAAGTTGTTAATTTTCGCGCCGTGCATCAAATGAATCGCGAGTTTAACCAAAATGCCAATCGCTACGCCAATCAATAAATCCGTCGCAATAACGCTGATAATCGTTGCGATAAAAATAAACAATTGTTCTTTGCCGATGCCCATCACGTTCGCAAATTCGCGCGGTGAAGCCAAACGAAAGCCTGTAAAAACCAATAACGACGCGAGTGCCGCTAACGGAATGCTGTGAATTAAATGCGGGAAGAAAACCACGAAGATTAACAAAAATGTGCCGTGAAAAAAGTTTGCCCATTGGGTTTTCGCGCCATTGTTGACGTTCGCTGAACTCCGCACGATTTCTGCAATCATCGGTAAACCACCGATTGAACCAGCGATTAAATTACCTACGCCGACAGCGGTTAAGTCTTTGTTTAAATTAGAATGACGTTTGTACGGATCCAATTTATCCACCGCCATTGCGCTCAATAAACTTTCTAAACTGCCCACTAATGCAATCGCAACAACTGCTTCCCAAAATTCCAACGTAAAAAATTTACCAAAATCAGGGAAGTAAAAACTAGAAGTAAAATTGTCAGAAATGGCGACTAAAAATTTAGGCCCAACTTCTAACGAATCCGCGTGTGAATGTGTGTAATTGCCGTCGGGCAACAATAAATAAATGTGTTGATGCTCTAATTCAAAATAATGTCCCAATCCCATTCCGACTAAAACAACAATCAGCGGCGCAGGAATCATTTTTAACATGCCATCTTTTAACAACGACCAAATAATTAAAATCACCAATCCCGAAAAACCAATAACCGCAATTTCTAAATTCAAATTCGCAAAACTTTCGGGGATTTGAGCAATGGTAGAAAGGAGGCTGCCTTTTGCAGGAGTCACGCCCAACATGACGTGAATTTGTTTCGCCATGATAATAATCCCAATCGCGGCGAGCATTCCGTGAACTACTGACGCTGGGAAAAATGAGCTTAATCGCCCTGCTTTGAATACACCCATGAGAATTTGAATAACACTTGCCACGACGATTGCTGCAAGCGCGTAACGATAACCCGACATTGCGTCGCCATCGCCAAGTGATTGAACTGCATCATAAACCACGACGATTAAACCCGCAGCAGGGCCGTTAATCGTCATGAAAGAACCGCTTCCGCGAGAAACAATCATGCCGCCAATAATCGCCGTGATAATTCCCGCAGAAGGTGGGAAACCTGAAGCCATCGAAATCCCCAAACACAATGGCAAGGCGATTAAAAAGACTAAAAAACCAGAAAGTAAATCGTTGCGCCAATGCGCTTTTAAAGCGGCTAAACCCGTCGCTGGCAAAGATGCTGTTGTGGCATCATTCATAAAAACCTCGTTGCACTTACAAAAAATAAAAAGTTATTTCGAGTATTGCGATTAATGTGCCAAGCGTTTCAATAGGCGGTAATGCGTTGAACGATAGCGGTTTTTAGAAATGATGCCGTGATTTTGAAGCGGATAAAAACGGGGGAATAAAACCAGCGTGGTTGTTTTGAACCAATTACATTTCGTAATGGTGGGCGATATTGTGCATCGTGCAAATCAACGCGACTCCCGCGCCAATTAACACAATTTGTTGCAGCGAAGTTTTCATGTCGGTTTTTTTGTGCAAAGACGGAATCAAATCCGCGACGGCAATATAAATAAAACTCGATGCCGCTAACGCCAGAAAATACGGCAATTTATCGTGCAGCGAATCCAAACTAAAATACGCCAACACGCCACCGACAACCGTCGTTAAACTCGCCAACACGTTATAAAAAAGAGCTTTGCGTTGTGAATAACCGCTTTGTAATAAAATCGCAAAATCGCCCACTTCTTGTGGAATTTCATGCGTCGCCACCGCTAAACTCGTGACAATTCCCAACTGAACATCCATCAAGAATGCCGCGCCAATCAACACGCCATCGACGAAATTGTGAATGCTGTCACCCAAAATAATAAACGCACCCGCCGTTTTCGCGCTGTGTCCGTGCGAATGTCCGTGGTCGTGCGAATGTTCAGGATGTTGATGTTCGTCATCGCCATGCGCTTCACATTCGCCAGAGTGACAATGTCGCCAAATCAACAATTTTTCCAGCACGAAAAACCCTAAAATTCCCGCTAAAATAGTGCCTGATAGCGTTTGGATTTGTTCGGGTTTCGCGTGTTCAAACGCTTCGGGAATCAAGCCCCAAAATGCCACGGCGAGCAACGCGCCAATCGCAAAACTGATGCCGTGCGGTAAAACTTTGCGACGGTGTTTTTCGGGTAAAAGTAAAAAAATTCCTGCGGCTAACACGCTCAACACGCCGCCGACTGCGGTGAAAATAATAATCAGGAGTAGCAAAGGTAAAGAAGTCATTGAACCTGTGGATATTGAGATAAATTAAGAGCTTCGCCAAATCAACGTTGCCATGCGTCCAGTTTGATTTTCGCGGCGATAAGAATAAAAACGTTCTGCGTCGGTCATTGTGCAAAATTCGCCGCCGAAAACCTGCGTAATTCCTAAACTCGCCAATTCGATTCGCGCCAATTGGTAAATATCCACCAACCAATTTGAGCCATTTTTTTTGAATGCCGTGGCGTAATTTGCTGATTTTTTTAAAAACGCATCGCGCACTTCGTCGCCGACTTCAAACCGTTCCACGCCAATTGCTGCACCAAGCCACACGATTAAATCGGTGGTTTTCAAGGCGGCAACGGTATTCGTAATAATGCCGTTTTCTAAACCGCGCCACCCTGCATGAATCGCGGCGATGTGTGAGCCGTCTTTTGAACACATTAAAATCGGCAAACAATCCGCCGTCATCACCACACAAACCACGTCTTTTTGATGGCTAAAACTCGCGTCCGCTTTCGGCAAAATCAATTCGGCTGACGCTTCGACAACGATGTTGCTGTGAATTTGTTCTAGCCAAAAGGGTTCGGCGGGTAAATTCAATGCTGTTTTAAGCCATTGGCGATTTTCTAAAACCGCTTCTAAATCGTCGCCAACGTGTGTCGCTAAATTGAAATTATCAAAACAATTATCTTCTCCCCCCTTCGAAGGGGGGCGGGGGGGATGTGCTTGAATGCGCGTCGTCATGACCGCATGAACATTCGGCGGCGCGTTCCAATTTGGAAAAATAAAGTTAGCGTTCTTCGACATCATTTTCTGTCAACGCCGCTAATAAATTCAACATATCTTGCGGCAACGGCTGTTCCCATTCCATGTATTCGCCCGTTGTCGGATGCACCAAACCTAATTTTGCGGCGTGCAAGGCTTGACGTTTAAAACTGCGTAAAACACCTTCCAATTGTTCGCTGCAATTCGCGGGCATTTGAAAACGACCGCTATAAAGTGGATCGCCCAACAACGAAAAACGAATGTGCGCCATGTGAACGCGGATTTGATGTGTGCGCCCCGTTTCGAGTTTCACTTGAATGTGCGTGTGGCGTTTAAAACGATTGATAACACGATAATGCGTCACGGCTTCTTTGCCATTATCACGCACCGCGTAACGCAATCGGTCGGTCGGATGCCGTCCAATCGGTTCGTCAATTGTGCCGCCAGCAATCATACGATTGTGCGTAATTGCTTGATATTCGCGGTGAATCGTTCGCGCTTGCAATTGTTCCGTTAAATTATTGTGCGCTTGTAACGTTTTCGCCACCATCAATAAACCGCTGGTGTCTTTGTCGATTCGATGCACGATTCCCGCGCGTGGCAAGGTTTCCAATTGTGGCGAATGATGCAACAACGCATTTAATAACGTGCCATTCCAATTCCCAATCGCGGGATGAACCACTAATCCAGCGGGTTTATTCAAAATCAGAAAATCGTCATCTTCAAACACAATATCTAACGGGATATTTTCTGGCGCAGCGATTATGACGACTTCAGCTTCTGCGTCCAACGTAATCAATTCGCCGCCTTCTAATTTGTCGCGCGTTTTTAAACTTTCGCCATTGACGGTGACGCGCCCCGCTTTCACCCACGTTTGTAATTTGCTGCGCGAATACTCGCTAAAAAGTTCCGCCAATGCCGCATCTAAACGCATTCCAGCCATGTCTAAAGGGACTTCTGTTGTTAATACTGTCATACACACCATTTATAATCATTTGTTGTTAAGTTATACTCGCGCCAATACTCATGCTGATTATCCAGCTTTTTACCGCTGTTGATTGGCGCAAAATCTTTTTTAAATTTACTACTTTATGCACACCATTCTAATTAAATTTTTCACTGTTTGTTGCTTAATTCTTTCTTTATCGGTTTTATCGGGTTGTGAAACGCTGAAAAGTTTAGCGGGTGACGATTCTTCTGACAAAGAAGATTACACCGGTTGGAGCGCGGAAAAGTTCCGAACCGAAGCCAAAACAGCTGTTGAAGCCAGTAGTTTTGATAAAGCGATTAAGTTTTACGAAGCTCTTGAAGCGCGTTATCCGTTTGATAATGCCGCACCGCAAACGCAACTTGATAGCGCGTATGCGTATTATAAAAATAACGATGCTGAAGCCGCGCTGGCTGCCGCTGATCGATTTATCAAAACCTATCCGCGTGATGCTCACATCGATTATGCGTATTATTTGAAAGGGTTGGTGAATTACAATCGCGGCATTACTTTTGTGGATCGTTTTTTGCCAACCGATACCTCGCAACGTGACCAAGTTTACGCGAATGACGCGCTGGAAAATTTCGCGGAATTATTGCGCCGTTATCCAAAAAGTCATTACGTCGCCGACGCGCAACAACGCACTGTGGCGTTGAAAAATAATTTAGCGATGCACGAAATTAACATTGCGCGTTATTACATCAAGCGTGGCGCGTACATTGCGGCGGTAAATCGTGCCAAAACAGTGATTGAAAAATATCCGCGCACGATGGCAACCCCGTTTGCGTTGGAAGTTTTACAAGAAGCGTACACGCAACTCAACATGCCCGATTTAGCACACGATGCCAAACGCATTTACGACCAAAATTATCCAAATGGTGCGCCCGTTTCTGAAAATGAAAACGCCACTTTTTCGCATCGACTTTGGGATTTTGTCGGTTTGGATAAATAACATTTTTGTAGGTGCGGCTTTAGCCGCAATGCCCGCGATTAACAAAACTAAATGCGGCTGAAGCCGCACCTACATTTTTACTGTTGGCTGTATTGATATTTAAATTTTCGTTTCAATAAACTGGCTGGATCGTCGGGAATTCGTTTTAACCACTGTTCATTAGCTTGCTGTTGTTCAGTGGTTAATTTTTCCGCTTCAACTTGTTTTTTCGCGTCATTTTTAGGCGACGATTTCGATTCATTTTGTTTTTCAGGCGCACTGTCTGATTTCGCTTTTTCTTCTTTTGAATCCTCTTTTTTAGCTTCTTGCTTCTCCCCCGCTTTGTGTTCTTCTTTTTGCTCAGGTTTGGAATCGGATTCTTTTTCATCGCCCGATTTTTGTTTTTCAGAGCCTTTGTCCGATTTTTCTTTTTGTTGCGGCTCGGATTGTTGCGAATCTTTCGGTTTATTTTTTTCGTTTTGTTTCTGCTGTTTTTCTAACGCTTTTTCGACAATTTCCTTGTTAAATTTTGCATCTGCGTTGTCAGGATTTTCTTTCACCGCTTGTTCATAAGCCGCTAAGGCTTCTTTTAATTGTCCTTTTTTTGCCAGAGCGTTGCCTTGATTATAGGCATTTCCCAAACTTTGAAATTGCGCGGCGGCGTTGTCAAAATCAGCGGCTTTGTATTTCGCTGCGGCTTTCCATTCGGGATTTTGAAATTTTTCAGCAGCTTGTGAAAACTGCTGTTTTTGATAGTCGCGCTGCGCTTGTTGGTCGGGTGTTCGCCATAAATTTTGCCATTCCAACGCATAACTATTTTTCGGCAACGGCAATAAAAACAGAATCGCCAAATAAAATGCGCCCTTCCGAAATTGCCACGCCGCCCACGGTAAAACCAGCAAAATCAACCACGCGCCGTTATCTTCCCATTGATCGAGAAACAAATTCGTTTTGTCGTCAGACGTTTGCGTTAAAGGTGTGTCAAAGGCTTTCAATAAATTTTTTACGTCGCTATCGTCTGTCGTCAAAATTTGAAATCGCCCATTTCCTGCTGCCGCGAGTTCGCTTAATTCGGCAGCTTTTAATTTTGGCACCAAAATTTGTCCGAATTCATCTTTGGCAAATCCACCTTCTGGCAAAGCGACTGGCGCACCTTCGGTTGTTCCCACGCCTAAAACCGATAAATGATACGCACCTAATTTTTTGGCAAACGGCACGGCTTGCGAGGCTGTAGCACTGTCGGTAATGAGTAAAATGTGACCTTGCGGCAAACCTGCTTGCTTCAAAAGTTCGACCGCTTTTGTTAAACCAGCAATCGGATTATTGCCTTCAGCGGGCATGATGTCAGTGGTTAAGGCTTCCAATTGGCTGTGAATGGTTTCGGTGTCGTTGGTCAATGGCGTAACCGTAAACGCGGCACCCGAATAAACGAGTAACGCCGTTTGTCCGTCTTTGCGTTGCGCGAGTAAATCAGCGATTTTGTAACGCGCTCGCACCAAACGACTGGGTTTTACGTCTTCGGCATTCATGGATTCGGATAAATTTAATGCGATGACTAGCGCAGAATTATTACGAAAAGCAGGCGCGGGTAAACGTTGCCACGTCGGGGCTGCAAGCGCAAAAATCGCTAGCAATACAACGAAATTTCCTAGCCAAAATGTGAAAGGTGAATTTTTACTGTCGCTTTTTTCGAGTAAATATGGCAGTAATTCACGGTCACAAATTTTCGTCCAATGCGCGGTTGAATTGGAATGTTGACGATAATTTTTTATCGCCAAATAAATCAGCGGAATCAAAGCCAAAAAAGCATAAGGTCTTAAAAAATGAAAGTTCGTTAGAATCTCCATCATTTTGATTTTCTCCAATTCAACAATCTAATAAAAAAGGCGTGACAAAAATCACGCCCACGAAATGTTATTCAAAAAAATACACAATTAAACGGGTTCAACACATATAAAATCATCTGCAACCAAACTTTTCACACCGTTCAACTGAATTGAAAATTCGGCTTTATTATCTGCATCGGTGCTGCCATAAAGAACATGAGTTGTGTTATCAAAACGTAATTGCCCAGTAGCATCTGTTTTACTAAAGGCTTTTGCGCCAATGTATGCAAAATCATGCGTGCCAAACATCCACATTAGGTTAATTTTATCGCCTTCGCTGTGCTTAAAATCGGTAATGATGTCACGGGTTTGAGCTGTTAATCCCGTTTCTTCGGCGTTGTAAAACGTAAATTTATCTGCGCCCAATCCGCCCGTCATTTTATCTAGCCCAACACCTCCCATAATCCAATCATTTCCAGAAGAACCGACCATCGTGTCATTTTCAGCCGTACCACTCAACCCCCACGTTTGCTTTAAATCAAAAACCGAAAATGACGTTGCAACCTGCGTCGAGTTTGCAAAACTAACACCAATGCTTAATGGTTCGGATTTCAAAGCAGGATTGATTAAAGACAAATCGAGAAGATCGAAATAGACGCGCGTAGTAGTAGCTAGTTCAAAACTATTTGGAATCGGTTCATGCGTAATTGCATATTCTTTGAGTTGTTCTGCGCTCGGTTCTTTGAATACAAAACCTTTTATCATATTCACATCGTCAACATTAACTAATTGTCCTTTGCCATCAAACGACATTTTTAACGGGTTGGCTGTAATTTCACCTTCTTCTAAAATAATTGACGATAAATAACTTACTTGGTCTCGTGTAGCGTCTGGTACTAAACCTTGAAACACTAATGCTCCAGTCGGAATTGCAAAAGTTCCAAGGTTTACATCCGTCGCCGCCGCCGATAAATCAATCGCAGAAGAATCAATTTGAATCTTAGATAAATCGATGAGAGGAAAAAGATCATTATTGATAGTTTCGACGTGTTTAACAGTATCGATATTTCGACCATCAACGAAAACATACGCATTCCATTCATTTGCCGCAGCGGTTTTCGCAAAATATGTCGAAAAAACGTGGTCATTGCCATTTTGGTCAGCAATGTTCATTGAAACAACGCTGTTATACGTTGCAGGATTCGGCACATACGGCGCGGCATCATCGGTGTGTTTCAAAAACGAAAACGCTTTGGTGATAGGTTTGTCGGTGCCATTTAAATTCAACATCATTTCGACGTTAGTGATTGCATCAGGTGCCACGATTTTTTTTGAAGTAGTCATATTGTGTCCTTTAGTTAATGAGAATTTTGCGACGGTCTATGCCACACATTTGGCGTGTTAATGTCGCTAAATCTATCAAGCATGAATAATGCCATTCAACTAAGTTTTCGTTTCCAACTCAACAAACCTGCTAACCCTAACGCCATCGCTAACGGAATAAAATACAATTCACGTTTTGGGCGAAAATACTGTTTTTCTTTTTCGACTGGTTCAAGTTCATCGAGGCGCAAATAAATGTTGTTTAATTCGTCCAAACTTTTCGCACGATAGTAATAACCACCGGTGCTTTCAGCGATTTTAATTAACGTTCCTTCGTCAATATCAGCGGAAGGATTCACTTTTCGATAACCAAAAAATCCGCCCACCAACATTTCGTCCGCGCCAATGCCAATCGTGTAAATTTTCAAATGATTGGCGGCGGCAAGTTCTGCGGCTTTTAACGGTGACACCTCGCCAGCGGTATTTGCGCCATCGGTCAGTAAAATTAACACGCGACTATTTTGTGATTCATTTCGCAACCGTTTTACCGCCAGCCCAATCGCATCGCCAATCGCGGTATTATCGCCCGCCAATCCAATCGCCGATTCATTCAACAATGTCGCGACAGTTTTTCGGTCAAACGTCAGCGGTGTTTGCAAATACGCTTGCGTGCCAAACAAAATCAGCCCCAATCTGTCGCCCACGCGCCGATTGATAAATTCAGTCGCAATCGCTTTAATCGCAGTCAAACGGTCAACGGCTTGTTTATTCAAAACGAAATCTTGTTCTTGCATGCTCGCTGACAAATCAACCGCCAACATTAAATCGCGTCCGCTCATCGCTTGTTCAATCGGTTCGCCCAACCATTGCGGACGCGCCGCCGCAAAAACTAACAATGTCCACGCCAACGCCGCTAAATAAAGGCGCGTGCGGTTTGGTGAATGAATTTTAACGGTTTCATTTTGGGCAAAATCGCCTAAAAAAGGCACACGCAACGCACTTTGATTTGCGTTTAATTTAGCAGGTGCCAACCAATAAATCAGCAACGGAAAAGGCAAGGCGACGAGTAACCACGGGGCGAATAATTGAATCATGTGATTTTTTTGGGTCGTGAACGAGTGGAATGTTGAGCATTGAGCCACGTTTGCGCCAACTGAAATAACGCGGTCAAATTCACGTTGTTGGGCAATTCTTTTTGATACGGCGCGTCTGCCAAACACCGCCCAATGCCATTTTTAAATTCTGCATTTTTGAGCGAACCGTCCAAATAATCCAACCAAGCGCGACCCGTCAAACCACCGATTTCTGAATTCGGCGAATGACTGACAGCGACGCGGCGCAACAATATCGACAATTCGCGCACTTTTTCCAGCGCGGTCAATGAATCATTCTGTTGCAATTGTTTCAATACTTTTCGAGCGGTTTTAACGGCCGTTTTTTGGCGTAAACGTTGGATTAACGCAATTAAAAAATAAGTGCTAATCGGAATCAAAATAGCGACAAACCACCAGCCGATTGCAGGCGGAAACCAACTGATTGTTTCGGGCAAATGAATGTCGCGCAAAGGTAAATCTTGAATTGGTGGCATGGCGAAGGCGTTAAGTTTTTAAGCAAGCCAACACATCGGCTTGCGTGTTGACGGGAATAAAAACCATCCCGCGTTGTTTAGCGAATTGCTGCAAATGCGTTTGTTTGTCTAAAAAATGCTGCTGATATTCAAATGAATTTTTCGCGTTCGCCTGAAGAATGACATCGTGACCCGTTTGCGTGAAACGATATTGTCCCGACGTGGGCAAATTTTGTTCTAAATCATCATGAATAAACAATAAAACCACGTCGCAATGTTGCGCGAGTTTGGCGAGTTGTGTTTCGGCGTGCGGCGTTAAACCACGAAAATCACTAATCAGATAAACCAAACTACTCGGTTTAACGTGATGCAATAAACGATTTAAAACGAGTTCTAACGTATCGCAAAGTAACTCACCGCTTTTAAAAATAGGCGGATTCACCAACGCATTCAAAAAATGCAGCACCGATTGTTTGCCATTTTGCGGTTTTAGTTCGTGGCAATGCACGTCGAAAAATAATTGTCCGCCGATTCTATCGCCGTGATGATGCGCCGTCCACGCTAATAATGCCGCCAACTTTGCCGCCATCACCGATTTAAAAACGCCGCGTGTCGCAAAGTGCATCGTGGCGCGTTGATCGACTGAAATAAAAACGGGGCGTTCGCGTTCTTCACGAAAAATTTTGGTGTGTGTTTTGCCAGTTCGAGCGGTGACGCGCCAATCAATGCTGCGAATGTCGTCGCCCGCTTGATATAAACGAGTTTCGTCGAATTCCATGCCACGCCCTTTGAAACGCGAAATGTAACCACCGGATTGTTTGGCGCGAATTTTACTGTGATTGAACGTTAAACCGGCGGCGGGTCGGGCTAAATCGACTAGCATTTTTAGCGATACGGCGGTGCGTTCAGAAAATGGGGATTGTTGAGTCATAGAATGTGGTTAGAAATTTCCGTCTTTTCAGACAGAAAAAAGGTCAAATACACGTCTGAAAATACCGCTACAAATTCAAATCGGACAAACTAGGATAATCGTCAGGGCGCGGCGTTTTGAATTTCCAATGAAATAAACGCTCTCTTTCTGAAATCGCTAAATCGTTAATGCTCGCGTGACGTTTTTGCATCAAACCTAGGTCGTTAAATTCCCAATTTTCGTTGCCATACGAACGAAACCATTGCCCTTCCACATCATGCCATTCATACGCAAAACGTACTGCAATTCGATTTTTATGAAATGCCCATAATTCTTTTATTAAGCGATATTCTAATTCGTGCGCCCATTTGCGTTGCAAAAACGCGGTGATTTCATCGCGTCCTTGCAAAAATTCAGCACGATTTCGCCAAACGCTGTCCGCGCTGTAAGCCAACGCGATTTTTTCAGCAACTTGTAAATTCCAACCATTTTCAGCTGCCCGCACTTTTTGTGTAGCCGTTTCAACAGTAAACGGAGGAAATGGCGGTCTGGATTCATCTGTCATAAAAGCCTCTTATTTTTTGAAAGCAGCAAACGTTTTTTTCGCCAACGCGATTAACATTTCGCGTTTTACAAATGCGGCATAACCTAAAATCCCTAAGAATAATCCATCAAACAAATTTTCTAAAAAGGAATCATCATCTGAGTTTCCAGCGGCTAATTCTGCAGCAACTTTTGCTTTTTCAACATCTTCCATTTTTGGTGCAACTGTTTGAACAGCGACTTTTGAAGGCGTTACGGGGGCATTCAAATCAGGTAAACCTAAACTTTGCCATGCGTCGTAATCTTGCCAAATAGGATAACCCGCGCCTTTCTTCCAGTATTCTTTGGTGAAATACGGCGCAAGACTCATTCCGTGTGACATTGGAATGCCTTTGTCGTCGATAAATCCGTCATAAACCACCAAACTAATGTCGCCACCTTCGCCCACGCCATTCGTGGTGAATGATTTTTCAACATGGTCGTGGAACATCCAAATCCCTTGACCAAAACTGTTCAAACCATCGTCTTTACCGTTCAACTCTAAATCCAAACGTTGCGTGGGAACCATGCCGTGAACGTCGCGTTGAATATACGAACCTGGGCCATTATCCACGCCGTCATAATGCGTCACAGTGGGTTTGTGTCCGTGAATGTGCATCGCCAATGATTCGGTGTGACCATTCAACACGCGCAATTTCACTTTTTCATCTTCTTTCATGTGAATCAACGATTCGCGCAACGTGTACGGAAACGAACGCCCGTTCAACATAAAATAATCGTCCGTCGCGTCGGTCGTGTCATATTCCATATTCATGTGCTTGGCGATTAAACGCGGGTCATTCGCCGAACGCGCCACGACTTCATGCAATTCTTTATCGACCGATTGATAATGCAAATCGTATTCGCGCGTATATTTTTCCAAAACGGCGACCGACGGATGACGCACCTGCCCTGCTCCAACATTTAAAACTTGCGGGAAATTGTTCGGACGGTTTTCTTCAACAATGAACATACCTTGCAAGCCCATTGGAATGTGCGTGTGTGGTTGAACGTGGCAGTGATAATACATCGTGCCAGGTTGACGCGGTTTGATGACGTACGTTTTGCTTTCGCCAGGCATCGTGTCCATGTTGCTGGTTTGTCCCACGCCATCATTTCCGTGTTGCATACTATCCATAAACGGATGATCCACGCCGTGTAAATGAATCGAATGCGGCAAATAATGGGTGTTTTCCAACACAATCCAAACCACGTCGTCTTGTTCAACCCGAATTGTCGGCGATGGCACGCGCAACAACGGATTCGCAATCGATTCATACAAATTCAACGTAGACATATCGCGGGTTTTTGGCGCGTAAACCCAAAACGTCGGTTGCAATCCAGGCGCAATATCAAACGTGGTAATCGGGTCTTTCACATCGGGCGAATGTCCGTTGAGTTCCACCACTTCGAGTTTGATAATGATTTTGTCGGGGTCGCCATCGCCGTCCATATCGTCAGTCATGGTAATCGCATCGGCGGCAAGTTGGGTATTCATCAACGTGTCCATCGAAATACCGTTTGTCCCTTTCACAAACGCAGCAATATCATAAGGATTATCGGGCGTACAGAGTTTCGAGGCTTGGATTTTCACGCCATCAATAACTTGCTCTTTGCGCCATTCTGGATCCATAAAATCGGAGCAAACTTCTTCCACTTTACCCATTGGCACTTTGGCGGAAGGCGGTAAATCGGTAGCGGCATAACTCAACGTTGCCGTCAGTAAAAGCGAACTGCTACTCAACAAAGTGAAAATAATTTTACGCATGAAAATAACCTCAAAACAATGACACGACAAAAGAAATTAGTAGTATATTTTAACCGAAATAGTTTAAGAATTCATTTTGTTGCACGCGGTAAATAGAATGCGACGATAAATGACGACATCAACAGCAATCCACCCAAACTCAACATGGCGATAATCGGGCTAATTTGTTGTGCAGCGGCAAAACTGTAACTACCCACCGCCAGCAACATCGCAACATTTTGAAAAAAACCTTGCAGCGCAATCGCTCGACCGCTGCCGATGGTTTGCTGACCCAATTCTTGCAGCGCGGCATTGATTGGCACAATAAACATGCCGCCCATCGTGCCAATCAATAATAATGCGGTTCGTGCTGCCCAAATCGTATCCGCAAAACTCAACGCCATCATCAATAACGCCATGCCGTAAGCGGCAAAACGAGCGCGGCGCAAATGTTCGAGAGGAATTAAAAACGGCACAATCGCTGAACCGATAATAATACCCACGGCTAAAAATAACGTCAGTTGAGCAATTTCCGTCGCGCTGTGTAAATCTAAAACCAACGGCGACCACGCAACCAAAATGACGCGCAACGTGGCGGCACTTGCCCAAAATAACGAACCGCCCAAAATCACAAATCGAGCTCGAGGTGTGGTGAAAAATTGGCGAATTTGGGCGGCAAAGTTTCGTAACGCGGAAACTTTCGGCGTTCCCATTTTTTGAATTGGGGCGTGTGAAATTTGCTTTAACGGCAACAAACTTGCGATGCACGCCGACAACAAAAATAAACCAATTGTGCCGATTAACGCCGTTTGAATTGAGTAATCCGCGACTTTCGCGCCAATCACCATTCCCAATAAAATCGCCAAAATGGTTGAACCTTCAATCCAACTATTCGCTCTGACCAATCCGTCGTGCTTCACCAATTCGGGCAAAATGCCGTATTTCGCGGGGCTGTAAATTGCCGCGCCACTTCCCACAATTGCATAAGCAATCAGCGGTTCAACATGTAAAAGTAATAAACCCGCGCCGCACGCTTTTAATAAATTCGCCAACATCAACACCCGCGCTTTCGGATGATTATCGGCAAGCGTTCCGACCCACGGCGCGAGAATGACAAACGCAATTAAAAACGAACTTTGTAACGCGGGAATGTACCAACTCACGGGATTCACAGCGTGCATCACTAGCGCAATCACGGTAAATAAAATGGCGTTGTCCGCGAATGCCGATAAAAATTGTGCAATCAGTAACGCGCCGAAAGATTTACTCATCATTAGTTCATCCGCAACGCTAAACCTGCGCTGCAAAAATACACCTGTTCACAGTTCCGTGCCATTAACTGCGAGGCTTTACCCGATAAATCAACAAACTGTCGCGCCAACACGTTGTCTGAAATCACGCCCGAACCGACTTCGTTGTGAACCAGCACCAAATCAATCGGCAACTCCATCACCGCTTTCAATTCCGCCAAAATGAGCTGCTCTGAAATGTCGTGATACATCATATTATTCAGCCACATTGTGACACATTCAACCAAAACGGGACGTTTACACGATTGCAGCGTTTTCAACAATTTCACGGGTTCTTCAATCGTTTCAAATGCCGATTGTCGCTGCTGTTTATGAGCGGAAACGCGCGTTGACATTTCATCATCGAAACATTCATTTGTTGCCAAATAATACGGTTTTACGTTGCCTGCGTGTTTTAAAATGGCGGTTTCTGCCAAGCGTGATTTGCCACTTTTAACGCCGCCGATAAAAAGTATTTTCATATTTTTAAAAAATCTGTCAAAGCGTTTAAAAAGGCTTCAGGTTGTTGAACGTGAATCCAATGATCCGTGTTCGGAATGACTTGAATTTGCGCGAAGGGAAATAACGTTTCAATGCTATTTTTTCGGAGATAATGTGAATTTTCACCCGCGAGAAATAATGTTCGACCAACAAATTGCCGCCCATTTTCAGCGGTTGGAAAGCGCAAAATGTGTGGCGCGTTGCGTTGAAAAATCGCCAAATCAATGCGCCACTGATAACCGTCTCTTTTCAACACCAAATTTTGCAGCAAAAATTGCCGATAACTCAGTTCAGGAATCCACTCGGCGAGCCACAATTCGGCTTGCTTTCGATTAGCTAATTCGGCGAGTGGTAAATTTTGCAACGCTTGAATTAACGGATTGAAACTGTGTTTATAGTCAATCGGCGCAATGTCCACCACGATTAAATTTTGTACACATTCCGAATCATTCAACGCCACCCACATCGCCGTTTTACCGCCCATGCTGTGACCCATCAACGTGACATTTTTCAATTTATGTTGACTAATAAACAGCGTCACATCTGCCGCCATCGTTTCATAAGTCATCATTTCAGCGTGCGGCGACGTGCCATGATTCCGCGCGTCTAAAATATAAACGCAAAAATTTATCGCTAATTTTTCACCAACATATCGCCAGTTTCGTGACGAAGCAAAAAATCCGTGCAAAATAATCAGCGGCGGATTTCCTACTTCACCAAATTGTTCAAACGCTAAATTCACAGTTTGCATTTTAGACAAAAAAACTAAATACGCCGCCCAATAATCCACCAATTACGCCGCCCCACACCACGAGCCAGCCCAAATGTTCTTGGATAATGGCTTGCACCATTTCTTTGACCAATTGCGGCGTGAGTTCGCTCAAACGTTTATCAATGACGGTTTCGATTTTGCCTACTAAATCCGCACTGATTTTTTGCGCGTTCAAACCGTGTTGCAACGCTGTTTTGAATTCGCTGGAATCGACCATTTCCACCAGCGTGACTTTGACTTTTTCGATAAACGGTTCTTTCAGCGGCACCAACGCTTCCACGCCGCCCATCATCATCAACATGCCGCCGAATGACGATTCTAAAATCACTAAAACTAAACTGTCATAAATTTTGTCGTAATCAACCGCGTTCAAAAGCGGTTCTAAATTGAGGATTTTTTCGCCGCCTTGTTCTTCGGTTTCGATAAATTGCTCGATGTTTTGCGCGGTGAAAAATTGCGACATCATCAACGTTTTAATCGCGCCTTTGAATTCTTCAAAGCGTTCCGGAATTACACCAGAGCCTTTTAAATACGGCACTTTTTCAAACAACATGTGAACCGCGAGCCAATTGGTAATCGCACCCGAAAGCGCGAAAAACCCCACCGACGTGATAAAACCTGAGCCGCTCGCCAATCCTAAAACTGTCACGCCGGACGCAACCGCATTGGTCGAATAATTTTTGTCGTGCAGCACTTTGTTTACTAAATTTTTACACATTATTTTTAACCTCTAACCTTTTCAATTTCTTGTTTTTAAACATCTTAACAGTCACCATTTTAATTGGAAATTCACTCTCATACTACGGATTTTAATTGACATCCTCCCCGCCCTAAAGGGAACGGGGATTCCCAATATCGCTAATGAACTGGCACGGTCAATTGACAACGCTTTATCTCTACGTTTGCAAACATTATGAACAAACGCTTTGGGCGTACAGTCAACGCATGAGCAATCATGCAGATTGAAGCTTTACACCGGCAGTGAATTTGTCGTTGGAATGGGAAATAATAATTTAAATTCGGTACCGTGATTCAATCGACTTTGATTGGATTCCACCAAAATATGTCCGCCCGATTTACGCAGTAGCCCTACCACCACCGATAAACCTAAGCCCGTGCCTTCGCCTTGGGGTTTGGTGGTGAAAAATGGATCGAAAATACGGCTGATTATGGTTGGTTCGATGCCGGTGCCATTATCCGACACGCTCAATTCAATAAAATCGCCATCTATAACGGCGGCGCACGCGGAACAATTGGCTTTGACATTCGTCGCGATTTTCAACGAAATGGTCAGAATTCCCCCGATCTCTTTCATTGCATCACCCGCATTCAGGGCTAAATTGGTCAAAATGTGCTGTAAATCCATCGCGTCTATTTCAATCATTTCGTCACTCTCGAACACTGTTTCAAGTTTGATTCGACTGGTTAACGCGGGGCGCAATATCATCAAAATATCTTCAATCAAGGTTTGCGCGGGATGAACGTCTATTTTTGCGTTAAGCGTATCTTCTTGGCGACAATACATCAGCATTTGGTTAATTAAATCCGCTGCTCGTTTCACTGATAAATTCACCTGTTGGGTGTTATTTTCCAATTCCGCTTTTAATTTTTCATCGGTCATATCGTCGCTGACATCTTGATTCATCTCGTTATAACCGAGAATACAACCCAAAATGTTATTGAACTCGTGAGCAATACCAGAAGTCATCCGTCTGATACTTTCTAATTTTTGTATGTGATTCAATTGACTGGTCAACAAATCGTTTTTAATGTGAAAATCGGCAAGTTTGACGGCGGTTCTTTCTTGTTCATCATTCATAACGGCAAGTATTTGAAGATTCGCCGCAATTTCTTCGTTAGCGTTAGTAAGATGTTTGTTTACTCTGGTCAGTTCCTCCGTTCGCTCTTCTCTTTCCACATTTTGCACCGCCAATTTTGCATTTGCTTGTACCAATTCTAAATTTATTTCTTCAAGTTCTTCATTTATTTTTTCAATCAAACCCATCAACCACAGCACGAAGAACAACGTCATTATTATCACCGCGAAGGCGACTATGAAAAAAATGGAGAGGTGTCCCCACATATATTCTTCAATACTTTCAGCGGATATGTCAACGCCAACAATGCCGTCGAGTTTGCCGGAAGCCGTAAAAATCGGGGCGTAAACGGATAACCACGTTCCCCAATCATCCGTATAAATGTTCGGTTCCGCGTAAATTGCGGCGGTTTCTGGTGTGGCATTCAATGCGCTTCTTAATGTGTCGGTCTCCGATTTTTGTGGATAAACATCACCAATTTCATTTTGATCTTTTTCTGAAGCATCCACGACAAGAATAACCGTGCCATCGTCGAGTTTTCGCATGGTGTAAATGTTAGCGATGCCGGCAGTTTGTTGGCGCGTTTCCTCTAAATCTTTTTTTATTGTAGTAAACGCGGCACTTTTCTTATCGGCAAGCGTTCGCACTTGACTATGCAAATCGCCATCAATCACATTTTTAGCCAGGATGCCGACCACGTTGGAGAGTTTGACGCGCAATTCATCCTCAAGCATTTGATTGGTTTTGATGGTGTTCACACCGGTTAAAATTAAAATAGCGAATATCGTCAACCCACACAAAGCGTATGTAATCGACGTGACAGAATGTTTTTTAGGGGTAATTTTTTTAATTTCCATTTTTGCATCCACGGTTGTGTTAATAATTGATGTGACGCAAGATTTAAAGCAAATCCCCCAGCCCTATCGGACCGCCCCCCCTTCAAAAAGGGGGCAAAAGATTAAAGAGCAACGGCTTTTGCTTTGCCGTTTTGCCCCCCTTTTGAAGGGGGGGCGGTCCGATAGGGCTGGGGGATTTGCTTTAGTCCAGCATAACATCCGCTAATAATTGAAAAAATTTAGGTAATAAAAAACCCGCGAGCGCAATGCACTCGCGGGTTGTCAGCAAATAAACGGTTGCGTCATAGTATCCAAAACGCTGATATTTTCTAATATTTGTTAATAATCTTAATGCGTTGTTTTCAGTGAAAATCCAGTATAAAATGCACTTGCTGGCACTGTTCCTTCTGGCGAAAACCAAGCCCTTTGCCAGCAAACAAAGAGCGGAGCGGTTTTATAGCTTCGCATTGGTAGATACACCCGCTCATAACACTATTATGGGATGCAGTTAACGAAAGTTAAGAAAAAAGTATCGGTTGACATCGCTTAAAATCGCCACATAATTTTTTGCTTGCTTGCTTGCTTGCTTGCTTGCTTGCTTGCTTGCTTGCTTGCTTGCTTGCTTGCTTGCGTCATTTTTCGTTAAATGTTCAACAGCAAATGCGCGGGCGATTCCAAACATTCTTTAATCGTGACTAAAAACTGCACCGCGTCGCGTCCATCCACCAAACGATGATCGTACGACAACGCCAAATACATAATCGGGCGAATGACAATTTGTCCATTTTCAACCACGGCGCGTTCTTTAATCGCGTGCATTCCCAAAATTGCGGATTGTGGCGGATTTAAAATCGGCGTGGATAACATCGAACCAAACACGCCGCCGTTGGTAATCGTAAACGTACCGCCTTTTAAATCGTCGTAACTCAAACGCCCTGAACGGGTTTTTTCGCCAAACTCAACAATACTTTGTTCAATTCCCGCAAAATCCAATTGATCCGCGTCGCGCAAAACTGGCACAATTAAGCCTTTTTCCGTGCTGACCGCAATGCCAATATCGTAATAACCGTGATAAATAATATCGTTGTCGTCAATCGAGGCATTGATAACGGGAAAACGTTTTAACGCTTCAATTGACGCTTTCACGAAAAACGACATAAACCCTAATTTCACCGAATGTTTTTGCTCAAAACGGGTTTTGTATTGGTTGCGTAAATCCATCACGTTTTGCATATTCACTTCGTTAAACGTGGTCAACATCGCGGCATTTTGTTGAGCTTGCAATAACCGTTCGGCAACTTTGGCGCGTAATCGCGTCATTGGCACCCGTTGTTCGGGACGCAAATTCACAGCGGGCGTGGTCGGTTCTAATTCTTTCAGCGGTTCAGCCACAACCGGCGCGACAACTGGCAAAATCACTTCGGCTTCCTGCAACGCGCGTTGATTCACCACATCTAAAACATCGGCTTTGGTCAAGCGTCCGTCTTTACCCGTGCCAACAATTTCGGCGGCATTCAAATCGTATTCACGCAATAAACGCCGAATGGACGGCGTGAGCGGATTATCAAAATCGTCCGAATTCTCTGAAATTTTTGGCGTGTCGATGTCAATTTTTTGAACCTCAAACATCGCCAACACGTCGCCACTGGTGACAATCGCGCCATCTGTTTTTAGAATTTCACGCAAAATTCCCGATTCCGGCGCGACCACTTCTAACGTCACTTTGTCGGTTTCTAAATCCACCAGACTGTCATTTTTCAACACGGTATCGCCGACTTTTTTGTGCCACGCAATAAGCGTTGCGTCGCTGACGGATTCGGGCAAATGCGGCACTACAATTTTTAACGTCATAACATTCCTAATTTTTGTGTTTTTTGGCGAATATAAATGATGATTTTAACACGTTGTTTGTGGAATCGATGGTGCCGTTAATGCGACGACGAAAGCGGCTTGAGTTTGCTGTGGTGTTTGGAATAGACGAAATAAAACACCAATCCAATCGCTAACCAAATCAGAAATCGCCACCACGTTTGCGCGGGTAAAAACGCCATTAACGCGCCACATGAAATCATGCCCAACGCGGGAAATAGCGGACTAAAAGGCGAACGAAATGGGCGCGGTAAATCGGGCTGCGTAAAACGTAACACAATCACCCCGAAACACACTAAAACAAACGCCGCGAGCGTGCCAATGTTGACCAATTCGGCTAAATCGCCCAGAGGAATAAGTCCAGCAATAATCGCCATTATCACGCCACACATCACAATCACGCGCACGGGCGTTTGGGTTTTTTCGTGAACAGAATTGAAGAATTCGGGCAACAAACCATCTCGCGCCATCGCAAAAATAACCCGCGTTAAACCGTAATACAACACCAGCATCACCGTCGTTAAACCGGCAATCACACCGGTGGCAACTAATGCTGAAGCCCAATGAAAACCCAATAATTTCAACGCATGCGCCACGGGAGACGACACATTTAAATCGCTGTAATGCACCACGCCGGTCAATAATCCCGAAACCAAAATATAAATCGCAGTGCAAAAAACCAACGACACCACAATCCCAAACGGTAAATCTTTTTGCGGATTTTGCGCTTCTTCGGCGGCGGTCGAAACGGCATCAAATCCAACGTAAGCGAAAAACACAATCGACGCACCCGCAAATACGCCAATGGTTTTTCCGTCTGGCAAAGTTTGAAACCAACCAAACGGAATGAATGGATGCCAGTTTTCAGGATTGACATTAAACATCGCCAGCCCGATAAACACGGTAATCGTCACCAGTTTCACCGCCACCATGATGTTATTGATTTTCGCGCTGTGTTTCACGCCGAAAATTAACAAACTCATCAAAAATAAAATAATCAGCGTCGCGGGTAAATTGATGATGCCGCCCAATTTGGGAGCTTTCGTCAACGCATCGGGCAACGCAAAACCAATCGCGGTCAGCGCGTTATTAAAATATCCCGCCCAACCATTCGCCACAGCGGCAACGGAAATTGCGTATTCCAACAACAAATCCCAACCGATAATCCACGCAATCAATTCACCAAATGCGGCGTAACTGTAACCGTACGCGCTGCCACAACCGCCGACTGACGCGGCTAATTCAGCATACGACAACGCCGCAAACGTACACGCAAATCCAGCCACGATAAATGATAAAACGACAGCGGGGCCAGATTGTGTGGCGGCAGCAATTCCCGTTAAAACAAAAATGCCAGTGCCGATAATCGCGCCAACGCCTAAAAAAGTTAAATCCCATTTTGATAAACAGCGATTTAGCGTATTTTCAGATTCTTGCGTAATCGCTTTAGTGCGAAAAAGTTGTTTCATTCTTTATTTCTCAAAATGTGTCGTGTAAGGCGTGAACAACAAACACACCGCCAAAATGGTTTCCCACACGTTGCCGAATTCTTGACCTTTCGCTTGTCGATCGGCTTTCGCGCTGAGTTTCAAAATCTCGCATAATTGGTTATTCGTCAACCGTTTAATCGCTTTATCCACCAACGCCACGCGCTTGTCCCAAATTTGATTATTACGATAAACCACGTCTCTACTTTGTCCCGCTGACAACGCAATTCGGACTTTAGATAACGACCGCGCTTCACGCATCAACGCCCAAAGTACCACAGGTGCAGCCACGCCTTCGGCTTGCAAACCCGCCAAAACTTTAAAAATCCGATTCACATTTGCCGCCAAAACGGCATCAATCAATTTGAATACGTCGTAACGGGAACTGTCGGCAACGGCATCAAAAATTTGCGCTTGAGTGAGCGACGCTGCGCCGTAGAGAACGTATAATTTTTCAATTTCTTGCGCGGCGGCGAGTAAATTTCCTTCAATTCGCGTGGCTAATAATTCCAACCCGCCTCGGTCGGTATTCAAACCGCGTTGTTGCAGCCGATGTTGCAACCATTGCAGCAATTCGTCGCCTTCCAACGGCTTGACTTGAATCGTCACGCCGATTTTATCAACCGCTTCAAACCATTTTGTTTTCATTGCGGCAGCATTTAATTTGCCACAAGTGATTAGCAAAACCGTATCAGCGGGCAATTTTTCGCAATACGAAATCAACGTTTTCGAGCCTTCCGTACCAAAATTCGCACTCGGAACACGCACATCTAATACTTTTTTATCGTCAAAAATCGACATCGACCGCGCCGCCGTTGTCATTTCCGACCAATCAAAACCCGTGTCAGTCGAAAAAATTTCACGTTGAGAAAAGCCCGCTTTTTTGGCGGCTTGGCGAATAGAATCGGATAATTCGACCAACTGCAACGGTTCATCGCCACTCAATAAATACACCGCACCCAGGCTTTTTTGTAATGAAGAGGCTAATTGTTCGGGTTTCAGGCGCATTATTTTTCACTTTTTTCTAAGGCAAAACGCGCTTGATTTAACAACGTTCGCACCGCTTGTTGTGACATTTCGCTTCGTAAAGTGTTTTCTTCGTTGTCGCGTGCCAAAATCGCTTGTTGATCATTGTAATAATCGCGGCGAACTTCGAGCGGTTGGCGTGGCATCAAAACCGCGTCTTTCGGCGTGGCGAGTTCGTATTCCAATCGATACAGCAATTCATATTCGTTAGTTTTGCCACGTTCGCTTAACGATAAAACCCGCCGTTTGAAGGTTTCGTCAAATAATTTCAGCACCATGCTGGCATTTTCGCGGGAAGACGCAAGTTGCGCGTGCGATTCACGCAATTGTTGCTGCATTTGTTCGCGTAATGCGGGCGAACCGCCTTCGAGATAGATTTGTTTTAATTCGAGTGGCAACGAATACGCGCCGCGTGGATGAAAGCCACACGCCGTCAGCATTGCTGTGAGTAATAAAAAAAGTAATTTGAATGAACGTATAGAAATCATGAGTGTAATTGACGGGTGAAAACAAAAGTGAATAATTTATGGCGGTGAAAATCGAGGCGTATCGCTACGCCTCGATGCAAACCGTTAATCTGCCAACTGTTGAATGCCGTCTAATGTCCACTGAGCATTAAAACCAGATTTTGATTTCACGAAATGCCACACCTCGCGCACTTGATTGGCTTGTTCATTCGCGCCTTCACGAATAATGGAATCGAATAAAACAACCGCTTCAAATTCCGAATTCAATTCGCGAATTTCTAACAAATCCGCGTCTAAATTCAACACGTCGGTGTGATTCATTTCGTTGGAATCTTTCAATTGCTGCTGAATTTCGGCAAACACTTTGTCCGAGGTTAAGCCGCGAATCTCCGCAAAATCACGCGCATCCCACGCCCGTTGCAAATTCATGTAACGGTGTTTCGCTTCGTCTAAAAATGCGAACGTATCAAAACCTGCGGGCGTGGCAGTTTGACGCGATTTCGCTAAATCCACTTTGGACGATGACACGGTAGAATCGGCTTTTTTAAACATAATATCAGTATTGAAATTCGCTGAACTGCCGCCTGAAGGCATTGGCGCAGAATACGCGGGTTCGTTGGTGGTGCGTTGATAATTAGTTTGAGAGGTTGGCGCGGTTGGTGTTTTCTTTGCGAAAAAAAAACGATACGCCAAATAACCTAAACCACCGAGTAATAAATAACCTAACCAGCCAAAACCGCCGCTTTTCGTTGCGCCGTTATTGTCACTGTAAACGGGGGAGGATTGGGCATAGCCTTGATTTTGTTGAACTGGCGCGGGTGCATAACCTTGTTGTGGAGCTTGTTGTTGTGGCTGTGTATTGACCTCTTCTGGATTTTGTTGCGGGGCGGGTGCCGTGTGTTCAGAATTCCCACCCACCATTGAACCGACTAAACCACCGACCGCTAAACCCGCTGCTGCACCCATTGCACGGTCTTTCCATGCTTGATTGGAATTTGCGGGTTGTTGTGGTCGTTGCGGTTGTTGATAATTTTGGGCTGGCGGCGGAGCGGCTGTTCGGCCACTGGGCGGCAACGCGGAACGTTGCATCGGCGCACTGTAAGATTGTTTGCTGCCGAAAGACGTGCCACCACCTAAACGTTGCGCCTCAGCGGCAGATATTCCACCTAACGCGAGCGAAATTAAAACGACGCTATTAACAAATGCACTGGTTTTTTTGTTCATAAATATTGAAGTCCAAATTAGAAAGTGAGAAATAAAAAATGGCGCGAAACCTCGCGCCACACACAATAACAAATCTCACGCCTCAGCGACAATAAACATTCACATTTTAATGCGCGTCATCCGTGTGCCATTGCGGCAACATCACAATGCAATTCGGCTTGAAACCCTGATTTTTCAAGGTGTCGATGCTTTTTATTTTTTCCATTGTGTGCAAATCAATCACCGAAATAGAACCATCATCCATATTCGGCAAATTTAAAAAACTGTTTTGCACAATCGCGTATTTTTCGTCAGGTGAAAATACAACGTGATGTGCGCCACCTGCTGTGGGAATGGATTTTAAAAATTTCGGTTTTGCTGCCGATTCGCCAATGTCAAAAATGTTCAACGCACCTGGATTAGCGGTTGTGATGAATAATTTGTCGTGCGCTTGATTGAAATAAACTTCTAACGGCACGCCTTGTTTTATATCGGCGAAATCGTAAGCGGCTTGAAAATCAAACTCGTGGCGAGTTATATCCCACGCTGCCGTCCACAATTTGCCTTCAAACATGGTATTTACATAAGCCAGTGGTGGATTTGCGTGCGGGACAAAAACCGCTTCAACCGTTGCTGAACCTGCGCCGCCAACTTTGTGCGTTGATAAAACTTCGCCCGTGGACGCTTTAATTATTGTTACGGTTTCACCTGCATCACTCAAATTTGTCGGGTGAACCGTGCTGGTCACAATGATTCTGTCGATGTCTTCGTTTAAGCTGATGCCGTGTGGATATTTAATAAATTTATCTTTTTCATTTGCCGCAATAACTTGTTTTACTTTGTCGGTGTGCGCGTCGCCAACGATGACATTGCTCGAACCCATGCAAGTCAAATACCACGTTTTTTTGTCAGCGGTAAACACCATATCTTCCGCAACTTGGCATTCTGGCACGTTCAACGATTCGATTTCGTAGGGTTTGTGCTTCATGTTAATCACCCGCAACGCGCCATTTCCTAACGCCGTGATATAGGCTTTGCTCAAATCTTTGTTGTAAAAAATATGGTGCGCGACGGCATCAGGCGGCAACGGCAAATCGTTCAGGATTTTGCCGAAATTCGATGACTTTGGATCAACATCGATAATCGCAATGCCTTCTTTGCGCGGCGTTTGATTCGGCTTACTTTCGTAATTGACCATCGCCAACATTTCAGCGGAACTGATGATTGGCGCGAGTAATAATAGGCTGCACAATGCGTGGGTTATTGTTTTTTTAATCATTGTCGTGTGGCTCGTGTAAATATCCGTGTTTGGTGAAATAAGGGCGGGTTTAGAACCCGCCCCTACGTTTTATTCTGCCGTGCTTGCGTCAATCATGCCTGTTACGCGCGAAATTTTTGTGACGGGGAAACCGCCTTTTTCAGCGTGTTCACGCAACGCTTCTTCGCTCGGTGCGATTAACACGCAATATACTTTGTCATCCGTAACGTAACTTTCTACCCAGTTAATTGTTGTATCCATTTTCGCTGAAACAGCACACGACATTTGCGCGATACCTTGCAATTGTTCAGCAGTCAAAGAACCCGCGTTCGGAATGTCACGTTCGACGATATATTTTGGCATTGATAATTCCTCATTGAATTAAAATTAAAAAATGAACTTCTTGTTAAAACGTAATCGACGATTACGCTTTAAAAAAATCGTCCAATAATTGCTCACAACATTGTTTTAATGGCGCGGTCGATTGCTCTATTTTCATTCGTAACAATGCACCTTGCCACGCATTCACCCAAAAATCCGCCATTTCTCGCGCCGTTTTATCGCGCCGAATCGACCCTTGCAACTGAGCGCGACCCAATCCAATTTCCCACACATCACGATAACGATTTAACGCCGTTTGCAGTGCCACGCGACACACTTCGCTCGTGTCGCCCACTTCACCAATTAAATTTCCCAATAAACAACCACCTTTAAATTCCGTGTGTTCTAATTCATCAATACTTTCTTCTAAATAACGTTTCAGTGCCGCCAATGCGTCATCGTCAGATTCGTCTAAATATTGGTTCAATTGCTTAATGTAAGGCGTGATGTAATGCGCGACGATCTCAACAGCAAAATTTTCTTTGCTGCCAAAATAATTGTAAAAAGATCCTTTTGGAATTTGCACCGCGTCTAGAATCTCTTTCAATCCCGTGCCGTGATAACCTTGTTGCATCAACAAAGTCACGCCTTCGTTGAGCAAACTTTCTCGATTAATTTCTTTTTGTTTCATGTTTTTCATGCGCGGATAATACGACCAGTTGTCTTAGTTGTCAAATTTGGGAAAATCGAAGGCGAAAAAAAACGGCTTACAAAATTTGTAAGCCGTCTATTCTTTTGAAACAAATTAAGCAGTTTTACGCGCCAAATCAGGTAAAACTTTTACAACTCTAACAACGGCAAAACCCACAACGGCGTACATCACCGCATAACCAGCATAAGGTGCGTAATAATGTGAAAGTTGTTCAACATATTTTGAAAAATCACGCTGCAAAATGTTATCGGATAACCAATAAAAACTGCCATTTGAAATCAAATACGCGCTGCTTGTCGCTACGAATAACGTTGCCATTGCGGGAATCGACAAGGTGAATTCTGAGCCTTGCATTGATTTGAAATTTGCCGATAAACGTCCGCCAAACCACATCGCAAAATACGTTGGAATCAAGAAAGCGTAAGCAGGTGAAACGCAAAAATCACTCACGCCTAAATGTGAAATCGCAACGTAATCGAGCAAACCTGCTTCAAGCAATAACGCTGCAAAAAAGGCGCGTGAACTGAAAAATAAACCCGCTAAAAAAAATACCGCTAAAGACGCATCGGGTAATGAAAAAGCACCGCCGAAATGGTGCATTCGAGTTGCGCCCATCAAGGCGACTAAAGGTAACGCTGTTTTGTAATTCATAAAAAATCCTCGTTAATTATTGGAGTGCAAACCTTGGTTTGCTCTGTTATTGCAAAGCACAAACCAAGGTTTGTACTCCGATTTGAAATTTGAAAATAGTTAATTATTGTAGTGAACGGAAACGAAAAAGTTCCGATCCGCCATGTTGTAAGTATTCACGGTTTGATAATTTTTATCCAGCAAGTTGTTCAGTTTCGCGCTCAACATCCAATTTTTGTTGAAATGGTACGCTGAACGCAAATCCACCGTCACACCCCCCCCGACTGGCGTTTTATTCGCAACGTCATCAAAACGCTGACCTTGTGCAATCACCACTGCACCCAAATCAACATCAGTAAACGATTTCGACACGTCAAACGCTAACGTTTTTTCTGAACGTCGTGGCAACACTTTACCCGTTAATTTGTTTTCGGGATTTAACAAATTCATGGTGAGTTTCGGGCGAAAACCTAAAATTTCCGTGCCAATTTCTGCTTCGATGCCTTCGATTTGCGCTTTGTTGATGTTGACTGGCGGCCATGCTGCAATCAAATTATCCACGTCGATATGATACGCGCGTAATTCCCACTGCCCCCAATTATGGTCGCCGACTAAACCCGCTTCATACGATTTCGATTCTTCGGGTTTCAAATTCGGATTGCCGCCCCCGCCCCAATCATCACGCGGCCAATACATTTGATTAAACGTCGGAGCTTTAAACGCATTACCAAAATTCGCCAACACGCTGATGCCGTGTTTCCAGTTGAAACGCCAGCCAACACTGCCCGTCACATAATTGCCAAACGCTTCATTTTCATCCCAACGCACCGACGCATTCACAAAATGATCGTCGAAAAATCGGCTGTGCAATTCACTGAAAACACCCACGTCGTAACGCGATTTTTGTTGGTAAAGCGTGCTACTGCTAACTTCGTCAACACGATAATCTGAACCGACAATCACTTGATGATTATCCGCGACGTTGAATTGATTTAACCAACTCGCATTCCAGCGCGTACTTTCAAACAAACTCGAAAATTGACCGTTCGGCGTGAAATTTTGTCCTTCGTCATTCGTTTGCCCCAGCCGCAACGTCGAACGCCAGTTTTTCATTAAATCCATGTTGCCAGACAGCGCAATCACTTGATTCACGAATTCCTTTTTATTTTCGGAATCTTTGCTCCAACCGTCAAATTTGGTCATGCCTTGCGCCCGCATAAATGTCGCTTCAATGTCGGCGTTATTGTCGAATTTATAACCCACTCGCGCATTCACAGCGGTATTTTGATAACCGTCTTTATCTTGATCGGCGGGTAAAGTTTGCGCTGAAAAACCCTCGCTGCCCAAATGTGACGCGCCCACGTTGTACCACGCATTTTTGTATTTTCCGCTAACTGTTCCCGCTGAACGGTGCGTGTAATACGAACCGCCGCCTGCATCGAATGTAACTTTAGGCGTTTCGCTGTCACTGCCTTTTCGGGTGAAAATCTGAATGACACCGCCAATGGCTTCCGAACCGTACAAACTGGATTGTGAACCACGAATAATTTCGACACGCTCAACGCTTTCCATCGGGATATTTTCAAACGCGGCAGTTCCCGTCGTCACCGAACCCATTTTGATGCCGTCGATTAAAACTAAAATGTGGTCGGCATTTGTGCCACGAATAAATACGCCGCTGGGTTGACCATAACCGCCATTTTGCACGACATCTACGCCCGTTGAGCCGCGTAATAATTCGGGCAAAGTTCGCACTTGCAAACGGTCAATATCTTCGCGTGTGTAAATGGTTGCGGCTGTTGAAAGTGAGTTTTTGGATTCTGAACCCGCACGAGTTGCTGTGACAACCATGTCAGGTAAATTTTCGGGGAGTTCTTGCGCGTGTAAAGTGCCGCTTAACGCGAATAAAACGGTGGGAATAATGATTTTTTGCATTTTGATTTGTCCTTAATGCGCCGCCCGCGCAGGATTTAAAATAAGAAATAGGCAGCAAAAGGCAAAAGAAAATCACAAAATGACTGGCGTAAAAAGTGTGTGACGTTCTTTCAAACACAGCCCTCCGCTGTCCGAAATAAACACTTTTAGGTCGGTCTCCTGACTCATTGAGCGATTTTAAAAATCGACGTTTTCTGTCTTCCCATGAATTTCACAGTGACATTGCACGAAAACGCTTAACTTAATTTACAGTTGCGGGGGCAGTTTTGGATTTGAACCAAATTCCCGTTTAATCAGCATTTGAAATGCCAACACCTGAAAGTGAGCGCGGATTATAGAGGGTGAACGGGGAAATATGCAATAAAGGGGTTCAAGATTTTGAACCCCAAAAACTAAAAGGTTAAGCCGTTTTAGTGCAAAGAACAGTCAAAACAGCCTGAACTTTTTCAGCCGTTTCCAATCCTAAATGCGTTAAATAACCACCGTCTTCGTGATCAATTAAACCTTTGTGAAACAAACGCGCTGTCGCTGAAATCACACTCGCATCCGCATCATGGTGAACTTTGATGCCTTCTTGTGTGCTGGTCAAATGATAACGTGCTAACACGTTCAATTCGTCTAATAATTCTTGGTTGTACAACATGGGTAAATCCTCTTTGAAAATTACAAAATTAAAAAATGTGCGTTTTTAACCGCACTTACTCTACAACTTTTTGTTACTTTTTTACTGATTCTAAGGCTTCTAATTGTTTGGCTAATAACGTTTGAATTCCGCTATTGGCTAAAACTAACAACGCATCAAGTTCATCTTTACGAAACGCATGACCTTCCGCCGTGCCTTGAATTTCAATAAATGCACCTGCGTCATTCATCACGATATTCATGTCGGTTTCTGCGTTGCTATCTTCATCATAATCCAAATCTAAAACGGGTTCGCCGTTGAAAATTCCCACCGAAACGGCAGCAATTTGTCCGTGAATCGGATTAAATTTAATTTGTTTACGCGCCAACATCGTTTGCACGGCAAGACATAATGCGACATAACCGCCGGTAATTGCCGCCGTTCGTGTGCCGCCGTCTGCTTGTAAAACATCGCAATCAATCGTAATCGTTTGCTCGCCTAACGCTTTCATATCCATCACCGCGCGTAATGAACGACCGATTAAGCGTTGAATTTCTAATGTTCTGCCCGTTTGCTTACCTTTTGCGGCTTCACGTCCAGAACGGGTGTGTGTCGCACGCGGCAACATTCCGTATTCTGCCGTGACCCAACCTTCGCCTTTACCTTTTAAAAAACACGGCACGCTTTTATCCACGCTAGCGTTACACAATACTTTCGTATCGCCAAATTCAATTAACACTGACCCTTCAGCGTGTTTGGTATAACCGCAAGTCAGTTTAATTTCTCTTAATTGCGCGGCATCGCGTCCACTCGGTCTCATCGATTTAGTTCCTCAGAATAAAGTTGTCGCACAGTATAACGTATAACGATGGCGTGTGAACGTCGAGTTAAAAGGTGCAAGCCCAGCCGCGCACGGTTAGAATGGCGTTACTTCTTTATCAAAAATATAGGCAAAAAAATGATTAAAAGTATGACAGCGTTTTCAAATGGTGAAATAGAGTTGGGTGATTTGATAGTAAATTGCGAATTGCGAACGGTAAATCATCGTTATTGCGATATTACGCTGAAAATTCCAGACAGACTACGGTTTATTGAAGGCGACGCACGCGCCATAATTAGCGGAAAACTCAATCATGGCAAAATCGAATGTGCGTTAAGTTACAAAAAACAAAGCCGTGACGGGCAATCGTTTAACATCAACATGGAAGCCGTTGCCGCGTTGTTAAAAGCGACGCAACAAATTGAACATCTTATGCAAGCTCCCGCCCGATTTTCGGCGTTGGATATTTTGGCGTTACCCGCTATTCAACATGAAGCTAGCGTTGATAGACAATTATTGCACGATGGTTTGGTGACGCTAATTCAACGCACGCTTACGCAATTGATTGAAACTCGTGAACGCGAAGGTCGTCATCTTGGCGCGTTGATTGAAGAACGCTGCTACAAAATGCAGACATTTGTCACGCAAGCTGCACGACGTATGCCCGAAGTTCTTGTCAACATTCGTACAAAGTTGCAAGAGCGCGTCACCGAATTGGTCGCTAATCCAGATCCTGATCGCCTTGAACAAGAGTTGGTGCATTTGACGCAAAAACTCGATATTGCCGAAGAATTGGATCGTTTGAATACGCATATTAACGAAGTGTTGCGGATTGTAAAACAAACGGAACCCGTTGGCAGACGCTTGGATTTTTTGATGCAAGAAATGAATCGTGAAGCGAACACACTTGGCTCGAAAGCTGCTGATATTGAAATGACCCAAATCGCGATTGAATTAAAAGTGTTAATCGAACAAATGCGCGAGCAAATCCAAAACATTGAATAAAATTATGAAATCCTCCCCTGTTTTTAATTACCCGTTATTTGCTTTAGGTTTTCGAGCCTTTTTTTTACTGGCTGGTTTTGCGGCGTTAGCGTTGCTGATTATTTGGCAAGGAATGACGCAAGGCACAATCAGTCATTCCGCGTATTTCACTGGCACTTATTGGCACGCACACGAAATGCTTTTAGGTTACACCGTGGCAGTGATTACGGGCTTTTTACTCACCGCCGTCAGCAATTGGACAGGCAAAATTACGTTACAAGGTGATGCGTTAGTTGGCTTGAGTTTATTGTGGTTGTACGGGCGAATTTTGCCGTTTTACGCAGGATTATTGCCAGACGGTGTAATTGCGTTGGTCGATTTCGCTTTTTTACCCGTGTTGATTTACGTCATTGCAAACACGTTAATCCGCACGAAAATCCGCACGAAAAATTATAAAAATTTAGTATTTGTCGGTTTGTTAGCGTTATTGATGTTTGGCAATGGCTTGATTCACGCGCAAATGCTGGCACTTTGTCAAAATGGCGCAGCGGTCGGAATTCAAATTGTCATCGCGACGATTGTGCTGATGATTTTGGTGGTTGCGGGTCGGGTGTTTCCTTTTTTCACCGAAAAAGGGTTGAAAGGCGTGTTGATTCCGCGTAATTCGATGCTCGATGGGTTGGCGATTGGCAGTGCAGCATTATTGTTCGCGTTAAAACTAGCCGATATTTCAGGCACATTTTTAGCGTTGACGGCGTTAATGACGGCAGCGTTAAACGGTTGGCGATTGGCGAGTTGGTTTGTGTTTAGAATTTGGTTTGTGCCGATGTTGTGGGTGTTGTATCTCGGTTATGGCTGGTTGATTTTAGGTTTTATTTTCACTGCGTTCGCAGCGTGGGAATGGGTTTTACCTTCGTTGGCGTTGCACGCTTTTACGGTCGGCGGAATCGGTATTTTGACATTGGGAATGATGGCGCGAGTCGCGTTAGGTCATACTGGACGTGCAATGAAAGCATCGAACACGATTGCCGTTGCGTTTGTATTGATGAACATTGCGGCACTATTTCGAGTTGTATTACCGTTGACGATTGCGTCTTGGTCGAATGTTTTGGTTTATGTCGCAACACTGGCGTGGTTGGCGGCGTTTGCATTATTTATTTTTGTTTACGCGCCCATATTGACGAAAGTTCGAGTGGATGGCAAAGAAGGTTAATTAACCGCACGTTTTGCCTGTATTCATTAAAAATGTGATTGGCTAATAAATTGTATTTATTAACCTTTATTGGATTAAGTTTATATTTTTGGAAATAATCTATTTTTTAAATAGACACAATGCTTTTTTTACAGCTAAAATGCACCCGCTTTCGAGAGAAAGTTTAGGTAGGTAGCGTTAAAACAAAGCTAAATAATAACAATAAATAGTAAGAAACTCCTCACTTGAGCCGCGTCGCTGGGCAAAATGCACAGAACGACAAGACAATAATAAAAATAATTGCTCAAGTATAGCCCGCTTAATGCGGGCTTTTTATTGCCTGTTAGAAAGTCGCTTTAAAGCATAAAATACGCTTTTCTCAAATTTATAACGAGTTAGCTTTTGAAATCGACCGATTTACAATCCAATCCTTTGCGTTTACCTTGGCTAATTAGTAGTTTTGTCGTGATGCTATTAAGTATTGGCATGGCTTTAGCACACTTTTACGGCGCAGAATGGCAACAACCACTAGCCGAAGAAGCGCGTATTTTTTGGCGTACTATTATTTACGTTCTCGCGCTTTTAACGTTGCCAATAACTAATTTATTACGCCATATTTTTTTGCGTTTGAATCAAACGATGCCGCCGCTTGAAATGACTAATTTAGAGCGCGTCGTTCAAACTCGCTACGCGCTGACGGTGAGCGTTTCGATGTTAGCCATGTTGTTTATTGGCTGTCTCGCTGCAACGATATTTTATTTGGGTGACGGCTTTAATACGCTGCATATTTTGACTGGCGTAGCAGCTTTAGGCGTGTTTTTGTATCGCCCAAAATTAAACGAATATCAACAAATTCACGACGCACTTACCCCTTTAACGGAAAACGAAAATGACTAACGCAAAAAAAGAATTACTGGCGATTGCTGATAGTTGCGTGAAATGTGGAATTTGTGCGCCGCATTGCCCCACTTATACGCATACGCAAAATGAAAATGAATCTCCACGCGGACGCATTGCGCTGATTCAAGCATGGGCGGGCGGGCAGTTGGCGATTACCGATAAGTTTCTCACGCACATTGATACTTGCTTGCTGTGTCGTGCGTGTGAAAAATCCTGTCCAGCGGTTGTGCCTTATGGCAAATTGATTGATGATTTTCGGGCGGAAGTGCGTGAAGATCAGAAAACATCGGTTTCGGTGCAGCTGGTTAAAACGATTGCTGAAAATAAGCGTGTTCAGCGTTGGTTGAAATCTAGCTTGAGGTTTTATCAAAAAAATAATCTGCAAAAAACAGCACGATTGCTGCGTGTTCCGTCTTTGTTCGGATTAAAAAAACTAGAACGATTAGTGCCTGATTACCAAGAAACGCAAACCTTGAAAAACTATTATTCCGCACGCGGTGAAATTCAAGGCGACGTGGGATTATTTGTTGGTTGCATGGGCGAACTGTTTGATTTTGAAACGGTGAATGCCGCGATTACTGTGTTAACGCACGTTGGTTTTAATGTTCATTTGCCAGAATCGCAAACCTGTTGTGGCGCATTAGCGTTACACGATGGCGATGCCGAAACCGCGCAAAATTTAGCCAATCAAAATCAACTCGCTTTTGCCAGCGAAAATTTACAGGCAATTATCTCGATTGCCAGCGGTTGTGGTAGTACGTTGCGCGAATATACAGCGAAAAATTTCACCGTGAAAGTGATGGATATTAGCCATTTTCTGCTGCAAACGAATATCGATTTTAGCCAAATTTTAAAACCATTAGCCACAAATGTGCGATTGCATTCGCCGTGTTCATTAAAAAATGGATTACGAACCGACAAAAGCGTGGCGAAATTATTAAAGCAGATTCCTAACATAAACATTTCACCATTACCCGAAACCGTACAATGTTGTGGCGCGGCAGGAAGTTACGGGTTACGACATGAGAAAATGGCGCAAACATTGTTGAATGAATTATTGGAATCGGCATTGGAAAAACCAACTGATTATTTAGTCAGTTCAAACATTGGTTGTGCGCTGCATATTGCGGCAGGATTACGAGAACGCGGTGAAAATATCGAGGTGGTACATCCGATTGTGTTGTTGGCGCGGCAACTTTAACGAATTGTGAAAGGTTAAAGGTAAAAATTCACCTTTAACCTTTCACAGCAAACCGACTTTAGTCGTATTGCTGACGGTAATTGTGACCGTAGAAAATCTCCGTCACTTCTTTCTGTAATTTCTTTTCAATTTCTGCTTTTTCTTCTGCCGATAAATCACACTCTTTTTCAAACAAATAGTTTTCCAACTCTGTTTCTTTCAACATCATTTTGGTGTGGAAAATGTTTTCTTGATACACGTTCACATCAATCATTTGATAACTTTCTTGCGTATCTAACGCAATGTAATCTTGAATCGACGTGATATTGTGATCAATATAATGCTTTTTACCTTCAATATCGCGCGTAAAACCACGAACTTTATAATCCATCGTCACTACGTCGGATTCAAAACTGTGAATCAAATAATTCAACGCTTTCAACGGTGAAATACGTCCGCATGTCGAAACATCAATGTCCGCACGAAATGTGCTGATGCCATTATCTGGATGGCTTTCAGGATAAGTGTGAACCGTAATATGACTTTTATCCAAATGCGCCAAAACCGTTTCGGGTAACGGACCAGGCGATTGGCTGTTCATATTCGGTGGCGGTGGCGAATCGCCTTCTGAAATCAACATCGTGACACTCGCGCCTTGTGGATCATAATCTTGGCGAGAGATATTGAGGATTTGTGCGCCGATAATTTCAGCCACATTCTTCAGAATCTGCGTCAATTTATCTGCATTGTACGCTTCATCAATGTACTCAATATAAGCCTGTTGCTGTTCAGCAGGCGCATAACAAATGTCGTAAATGTTAAAACTGAGTGACTTGGTTAAATTATTAAAACCGTGTAATTGTAATTTTGTATTCAATTGATTAAACCTCGATAACTTCAAAATCATGGGTCATTTCGACCCCTGCACTTCCTAACATAATCGCCGCAGAACAGTATTTTTCTGCTGACAATTTCACTGCACGTTCAACAACGGCAGGTTTTAAATCCCGACCACTTACTACAAAATGCAAATGAATTTTACTAAATACAGCTGGAACTGCATCGACACGTTCAGCGGTTAATTCTGCCACGCAACCCACTAGATCGGCGCGTCCTTTTTGTAAAATTTGCACTACATCAAACGAGGAACAGCCACCTACACCAATCAACAGCATTTCCATTGGACGAATACCCATATTCCGACCACCTAAATCAGGCGGCCCATCCATAACGACTGCATGACCACTGCCTGATTCACCCACAAACATCACGCCATCAACCCATTTAACCGTAGCTTGCATCGCTTAATTCCTCACTTTAAAAATTGGGCTGCATAATATCACACTATCTTTGCAGCAAGTGTGACGCGGAAAATTTTTTGCTTAATCCTCAACTGCTATATTCAATTCATTGACTTTTCGCGTTAATGTATTGCGTCCGTACCCCAATAAAATAGCGGATTCATGACGTTTATTACCTGTAAAATCTAATGCAGCTTTAATCAAAATACTTTCGACAACTGGAATGATGTGTTTCGCAATTTCAGTCGTTTTGTTTAGTAAGTGCTGATCAACGACCACTCGAAGTAAACTTTGCCAATCACTATTTAAAGCCTGTTTTTCAACCGTTGTGATTAACAATTCAGGCGGCAAATCATGCACATGAATTTCTCTTCCCGAAGCCATGACAGTCAACCAACGGCAAGTATTTTCTAATTGTCGTACATTTCCACGCCAATCCAAAGTGCTTAATAAATCTTCTACTTCAGGTTTTAAAATTTTGGTTTCCATTTCCAATTCACGCGCTGCTTGCTGTAAAAAATAGCGCAATAACAATGGAATATCTTGTTGGCGATCGCGTAACGGCGGAATATGAATCCGAATCACATTTAAACGATGAAATAAATCTTCTCGAAATCGCCCTTGTTCAACAAGCAACTCTAAATCTTGATGCGTTGCCGCAATAATTCGAACATCTACTTTGGTCGAGGCATAGGCTCCGACTGGATAAAATTCACCGTCCGCTAACACTCTCAACAAGCGTGTTTGTAGCTCGGCAGGCATATCACCAATTTCATCTAAAAATAATGTGCCGCCATTCGCTTGTTCAAAACGCCCTGCCCTGTGCTGAACTGCACCAGTAAATGCGCCTTTTTCGTGACCAAATAATTCGGATTCCATTAAATCTTTTGGAATCGCCGCCATGTTTAACGCAATAAATGGTTTTGCGCTGCGTGGACTATGGCGGTGTAACGCTTTGGCGACCAACTCTTTTCCTGTTCCCGATTCACCGTTAATTAAAACTGTAATTTGTGAACGAGCCAAGCGTCCAATTGCCCGAAAAACTTCCTGCATTGCGGGGGCTTCACCGATAATATCAGGAATAGCACCCAATTTTAAAGCAATTGGATTGATTGCCATTTCACGTTGCTGTTGTGCGTGAACACACGCTCGCCGCACTAATTCAACCAATTCTTGAATATCAAAAGGCTTAGGCAAATAATCAAACGCACCACCATGAAAAGCAGCTACTGCACTGTCTAAATCAGAATGCGCGGTCATCACAATGACGGGCAATTCAGGATAATCCGCTTGAATTTTATTCAGCAATTCCAAGCCATTCATATTCGGCATACGAATATCGGTAATCAATACATCAGGAATTTCATGTTGTAGAGCATCGAGTAATTCTTTAGCACTTAAAAAACTACGAGTAATCATGGTCGCTTTTTGCAAAGCTCTTTCCACAACCCAGCGTATGGATTTGTCATCATCAACAATCCAAATGGTTTCTAATTCATTCATACAATGGTGGTTTTTACAGTGGTTTGATAGAACAAAATGGCAGCGTAATCGCAAGAGAAACGCCCTTTTATGGTGCGTAAATATAACACAAAAAAGAGCTTGAACGGATTTTTTGTCTATTTAGGTTGGACGATATAGCAAGGTTAAGCTATACTTAACACGCTCACAGTCGTGCGTACTCAAAAACACATCATTTCAATAAATACCCCTAATTTCTTTCTACCCCTAATCGTTACGATTTTAATTCCTAACGTAATTCTTTTCTTTTGAGCTGTCTTTTTATGAATCTTACCGAGTTAAAACTAAAACAAATCAGTGAAGTTATCGAAATTGCTGAATCCCTTGGGCTGGAAAATGTTGCGCGATCGCGTAAACAAGATTTAATTTTCGCTATTTTGAAAAAACAAGCAAAAGCAGGCGACGATATTTCTGGCGATGGTGTATTGGAAATTTTACAAGACGGTTTTGGTTTCTTGCGAACTCCTGGCTGTTCATACCTTGCAGGACCTGACGATATTTATGTTTCGCCTAGTCAAATACGTCGTTTTTCACTCAAAACGGGCGATACTATTACAGGTAAAATTCGTCCTCCGAAAGATAATGAACGTTATTTTGCGATGTTAAAAGTCGATCAAATCAATTTTGAGCCACCTGAAAACACTAAAAATAAAATTACTTTTTCCAATTTAACCCCATTATTTGCCCATCAACGGTTTGTTTTAGAACAAGGTAATGGCACCAGCGAAGATTTAACACGGCGAATGATCGATTTGATTGCGCCTATTGGTAAGGGTCAACGCGGACTCATCGTCTCCCCGCCTAAAGCTGGTAAGACTATGATCTTACAGAGTTTGGCACAAGCAATCGCTGAAAAAAATCCAGAATGCTATTTGATTGTGTTATTGATTGATGAACGCCCTGAGGAAGTGACCGAAATGGAGCGTTGTGTACACGGTGAAGTTATTTCGAGTACATTTGATGAACCTGCTACTCGTCACGTTCAAGTCGCTGAGATGGTAATTGAAAAAGCACGACGTTTAGTCGAACACAAACACGATGTTGTGATCTTATTGGATTCAATTACTCGATTGGCAAGGGCTTACAACACGGTAGTACCGTCTTCTGGAAAGATTTTAACTGGTGGTATCGATGCAAATGCGTTAGAAAAACCGAAACGTTTCTTTGGAGCAGCACGGAATATCGAAGAAGGCGGTAGTTTAACAATTATCGCGACCGCGTTAGTTGATACGGGTTCTAAAATGGACGATGTGATTTTTGAAGAATTCAAAGGCACGGGAAATATGGAATTGCATTTAGATCGTAAAATTGCCGAAAAACGAATTTACCCTGCTATTAACATCAATCGTTCTGGTACAAGACGTGAGGAGTATTTGGTAGATGCGGAGACATTGCAAAAAACATGGATTCTACGAAAAATTTTACATCCAATGGATGACATGGCAGCATCGGAATTTTTAATTGGTAAGTTGAAGGATTTTAAAACGAATAGTGAATTTTTTGAATCAATGAAGCGTTAATTATTTTTGATTGAAATGTTAGCGATGCTCGATAACAAATTGAGCATCGCTTTTTTTATGCTATTTTTTAGGAGGTGTGACACTTGCTGAGTCTGGCGTGACTGCTACTAAACCAGCTTCTGAAAATAAAATATCGCCTTTGATTTTTTCGATGGTTTTGTCGCCAATTCCAGAAACTTTGTTTAAATCGTCGAGAGTTTTGAAGTCGCCGTTTTTAGTTCTGTAATCGACAATTGTTTGCGCTTTTTTTAAACCAAAACCAGATACCGAATCAGCTATTTTTTGAGCATCAGCTGTGTTGATATTGACGGGTGTGGCAAAAGTATTTGTAGTAAATAAAACTAAGGTAAGTAATAACCTTTTCATAGTAAAACTCCAAAGAAAATGAATGGTACAAAAGTTTTGCATGATAGCCAATATTGCCTTTCAATACAAACAAAAAAGCCCAAAATCATCGGATTTTGGGCGTTTCGTAAAATTAAGAGCTTGGCAATTCTCTACTTTCGCATGGCAAACTGCCACACTATCATCGACGCTAAGCGGTTTCACTTCCGAGTTCGGGATGGGATCGGGTGGTTCACGCTCGCTATGGTCA